>MDTE01150232.1_pt1 | contig 17013 bp, 19 predicted proteins | sample 811231 | NCBI WGS metagenome assembly MDTE01 (sample SAMN05326651, study PRJNA326480) | marine metagenome | isolation source: seawater | place: Indian Ocean: Red Sea | collected 2010
ATTCTCCAATCTTTTTGAGTTAATTAAAAAACAGCAATCTGAATCTAACTTGGAATCGTCAGAAAAAGGCCCTGTCTTTGCATTCTCTGTTTTGCGGATGTTTGATATGGAGAAAATTCAGAAGGTCTTTGATTATCATGGCTACTCTCTTGTGAAAAGCGACATAATACCAATCAGACAGAGGAGATTCTCCGATTCAGAAGAAAAATACAAGACAATCTATCTTTTACATGATAAGGGAATTGATACAAAACGGCTTGAAGATGACGGTCATTTTTATGCGGATTTTTACATTGCAAATTCCAAAACTTGAAAGACCGGGTATATGTGTCGAAATATAAGTTTAACAAGAAATAGAGCATAAGATAAGACATGTGAGTCGGTGTGTAGGTATCGGTAATACTGAGGAAACTCCTCTCTCCTATCAGGAATATGATGTTGAGAAACATATCTAGAGATAGATGGCAACGAAGCAGAAACGATATCCAAACCTGTTAAAACAGTGATGATGAAAATCTGAGGTTCCAGGATTAGGAATGAAACGGTCGTCCCATATGGAGCAAGGCCAAATAGAGTTTACGAGTACCTGATTGAGACTCAGGTAGGCCGCTAAGCTGAATCCTACTTAAAACAGAAAGAGGGTTACAACCGAGACGCTATTAATTGATGGTAATTACATTACCATCAATTATGAATTTTATAATTGATTTTTATTTAGTTAAAATCATGTTGATTTATGTTGAAGGATCCTGAATACGATGTTGTAATCGTAGGAGCAGGTATAATTGGTAGTGCACTTGCAAATGAATTAAGTAAAAGATTTGATATAAAAATTGCACTTATTGAAAAAGAAAGCTCGATAGGATATCATGCAAGTAGTAGGAATAGTGGAGTTATTCATAGTGGATTTTATTATAAACCCAATTCACTTAAAGCTAGATTATGTGTTGAAGGAAATAAACAATTAAATCAATATTGTGAAAAAAAAGATATTCCAGTTAAGAGAACAGGAACATTAGTAGTTGGAAAAGACGATGAAGAAAGAGAGAATTTAGAATTTTTATTAGAACGTAGTAAAAATAACAATGTTCAGGATGTAAGAATTATCAATAAAGAAGAATTAATGAAAGTCGAGCCTTATTCCGCGGGAAAGTTTGCATTGTATTCCCCAATGGGAAGTATTGTAGATTCAAAAGGATTAGTTCAGGCAATTGGAAGTGACGCAAAAGAGAATGGAGTAGACATATTACTAAATCAAAAAGTTAGAAACATAGATAAAAAAACTAATAAAATAATGATAAAAACGGTAACAAAAACGTTTTCAACGAAATTTTTGATAAATTGTGCAGGAGTATATGCCGACAATATAGCAAAAATGATGGGATTAGAACTAAATTATCAAATAATACCATTTAGGGGAGAATATTTTGAATTGCCGAAGAGCAAGTCATATATGGTAAATTCCATGATATATCCTGTTCCTGATCCAAATCTTCCATTTTTAGGAATACATTTAACAAAAACAATCGATGGCAGAGTAATAGTTGGTCCAAATGCAGTTCTTGCACCAGGAAAAGAAGCTTATAGTAATTTAAATGTTAATTTTAATGAATTGGGAAAAATTTTAAGTTATAAAGGATTTTGGAAGATGTTGCGAAATAATCGTAAACGTGTTGAGGAAGAGTTTCTTCAATCATTAATGAAAACAAGATTGTTGGACAAAGTACATGATTTGTTACCCGATATTGAATTAAATGAATTAATTAGGAGTTATTCAGGAATTCGTGCACAGTTAGTTGATGATAACGGTGAATTAGTGGATGATTTGGTAGTTAAAGAACATGTAGATTCTATCCATATATTAAATGCAGTTTCTCCTGGAATGACCTGCAGTATACCATTTGCAAATTATATTGTAGATAATTATCTAAATAAACTCAATTTCAAGGAAAAATAAAATTACAAATACAACGATTTATGATATTAAATAAGAAAAATGATTGAAATTGATGAAACCAAGATATTTGATGAGATACGTGTGAATAAACCAAAAAGTGTGTGTATAAGCGCACCTGATGGATTAATGATTTATTTAGAAGATATTTCAACAAGAATAAAAAAAGAATTTGATGTTGATGTTTTCATTATGGGAGATTCATGTTACGGTAGTTGCGACAGTACAAATTTTGAGGCTAAAAGGATAGGTGCCGAATTAGCATTTAATATTGGTCATACAATTTCATTTGAAAAACTTGGTGATAGAACTGTCATGATCGATGCATTTGATAATATTGATTTTGAACCTGCAATAAAAAAGTCAGTAGATGTTTTAAAGAAATTCAAAGTTATAGGAATGGTCACATTCAGTCAGTATTTGCATCAGATCGAACCAATAAAGAAGATATTTGAAGATAATGGAGTTCAAGTAATAATAGGGAAAGGAGGAGGACAATTAAAAGATGGACAAGTATTTGGTTGTGAATTTTATCCTGCGTTTTATATTAAAGAAGAAGTGGATGCATTTGTTGTGTTAGGAAATAGTAATTTTCATGGCATAGGGGTTTCACTTTCTTCGGGGAAACCTACATTTATGATTGATCCTTATGCAGAAGAGATTATCGATATCAAAGAAGTAAGTGAAGATAGAGAAAAGAAAGCAATTTTATCAATTTCAAAAGCTCGTTATGCAGAAAAATTTGGGTTAATCTTAGGATTAAAAGAAGGTCAGTTTGATACAAAAAAATTACTTTCGGTTAAAAAAAGATTAGAAGAAAGAGGAAAAGAAGTTCAATTGATTGCAATGAGAGAAGTTACAAAAGAAAGAATATCATATTTCAAGTCTATTGATGCTTTTATTCAGACGTCATGTCCTAGGGTTTCAATTGATGGATACACGTTTGATAAGCCAGTATTGTCATCTCCTCAGGCTGAGGCATTATTAGACTTGTTAGATGGAAAAGAATTAGATGATTTTCTTATTAAACCACATTGGCTATAATACGATGTTTAAATATTTTCAGAGTTAAAAGAAACTATGGAAAAGAGCAATAATCGGAAAGAAAATGTAATTCCTGGTGATGAATTAGCAGTTATTGAGGAATATGAATCTGGAAAAGGTACACATATAATTGATGGTCAGATTCGTGCTTCTATATTTGGGAAGACAAAATTTGATAATAAAAATAAATCTGTAGAAGTTGAATCGTCAGAAGATTCATCAACATTACCACAAGTTAATGATAAGGTTGAAGGAGTACTTGAGAGTGATAAATCTCTTAGAATTATCAAAATCAATGGAAGAATCTCGTTTGGATCTTTAGTGGGTTTAATGGCAAAAACAAAAATGCCTAATTGGGGAACAAATGATTATATTAGGGCATCAGTTGTGAGTTTAACAAATGGATTAATACACATTATGATAAAACAACAAAACGAGGATGAAGGAGTAATAAGAACAACTTGTAATTCATGTGGAGACAGAGTAGTTAAAGTTCAGAAAGGTGTGAAATGTGTTAGTTGTGGATACTTTAAATATAAAACGCTGTCATCGGATTTTCAAGGATAGGAATTTTCAAAGTTTTTATAGAATTTCATATTTAACCGGGAGGAGAGATTTTTGGCAATAGAAGAAACTGAATATATGTGGATGGATGGAGAGTTCGTAAAATGGGATGATGCAAAAGTTCCTATTTTAACTCATGCAATTCATTATGGTACTGCTGTATTTGAAGGAATAAGAGCATATCCATCTAAAGATAACTTGGTTGTTTTTAGATTAAAAGAACACATTGCACGTTTAATGGAATCATGTAAGATCTTACCGTTGGAACATGAGTATTCGGAATCAGATATAGAACAAGCTATTTTAGAATTACTTAGAAAAAATCAATTGAAACAATCGAGCTATATTAGACCATTAGTTTATGTTGGATATGGAGGAATTGGATTAAATTTCACTGGATTCCCAGTAAATGTATCAATTACAGCATTTCCATTTGGAAAATACTTTTCAAATCCTGAAATTAAAGTTTGTATATCAAATTGGAAAAGAATTTCTGATGAATCTATGCCGCCTCAATCAAAATCAAGTGGAAATTATTTGAATTCAGTACTTGCAAAGTTAGATGCTTTAAGATCGGGTTTTGATGATGCCATATTACTAGATAAAAATTCAATGGTTTCTGAAGGAACTGGTGAGAATATTTTTGTAGTTAAAAATGGAGAAATAGCTACACCTCCAACTACTTCTTCCATACTAGTAGGGATAACAAGAGATTCTATAATTCAGATGGCTAGAGATATGGGAATGAAAATCACTGAAAGAGAAATTTCTAGAATTGAACTTTATCAAGCAGATGAAGTATTTTTCACTGGAACTGCAGCAGAAGTAACTGCAATAGTAGAAATTGATAGTAGAAAAATAGGAACAGGAAAAATAGGTAATGTCACTGATAAGATTAGAGAATCATATGCGGATATTGTTGCAGGTAAGAATGATAAATATTCGGATTGGTTAACTGAGGTATATTAGATTATTTTGGAAAAAAATATTCCGTCTGTGGGATTTCAGGGTGAAATAGGCGCTTATAGTGAAAAAGCAATAAATCTGTACTTCTCAAAGGCTAATAGTAAACCGTATAAAACTTTTTCAGATTTATTCGTTGCTTTAGAGAATGAACAAATCGATTTAGCTATACTTCCTATTGAAAATTCTATTGAAGGAAGTGTTAGTGAATCCTATGAATTATTATTAAAATCAAAAGTATCAGTAGTTGGTGAAATTAATGTAAAGATAGAACATTGTTTGATTTCACATCATGGAGTAAATAAAGAAGATATTGATGTAATATATTCACATACTCAGGCATTAGGTCAATGTAAAAGTTATTTAAAAAAGATGGGATGTGATGCGGTTACGACCTATGATACAGCAGGTAGTGTGAAAATGATTAAAGAAAAAGAGATGAAAAAAGCAGCAGCAATTGCAAGTAAAGACGCATCTAAATTATATGATATGAATATAATTGAAGAAAATATTCAAGATCATGAAGATAATTTTACAAGGTTCTTTTGTTTATCAAATATTCCAACTAAATCTACAGGAAATGATAAAACTTCAATAGTATTTTCAGCTGGAGATGTTGCAGGAGCATTATATAAAGCATTGAAAGAATTTGCTGATGGAGGTATTAATCTTACGAAGCTTGAATCAAGACTTACAAGGAAAAAAGCATGGGAATATAATTTTTATCTTGATTTTGAAGGGCATATTGATGATGAAAATTGTAAAAAAGCAATAGAAGAATTGGTAAATTTAGGAAGTACAGTAAAGATATTAGGTTCATATCCGAAATCGAATAACAAGCTTTGAATAGGTGTAATTGGTAACAAAGATGAAGAAAATGGAAATAAAAGTTGAGAAAGAAGATAATCAAGCGACTGTAGAGATAACTGACGAAGATTTAGCTATAGGCTATATTTTACGAAAAGAATTATTGAAAAATAGTGAAGTGGTATTTGCAGGAGCAATAAAACCTCATCCATTAGTAAATAATTTCAAAGTTCAGGTAGAAACAAAAAAAAGTGATCCAATAGCACAAATATTAGCAAGTGGCGATAGTGCAGTAGAAATAAGTGAAGAGATACTCGAAAAGTTTACTAAATCCTTGAAAAAATAATTCAAAACATTGGTGAATAATATTGGAGTTTTGTAAAGCATGTGGCGGTAGAATTTTACCGAAAATTGATGCAGCAGGTAGTAGAGTTTCAGCATGTGTTGATTGTGGAGAAGTAGTCGGCCAAGGAGTATCGAATTCTGTTCAATCATCAGATAGTAATAATAAAATTCAGATTAAAGATGAAGAAAACGACATTCAATCTCTTCCAATTGAAAAAGAACAATGTTCTAAATGTGGTAATGAAGAAGCGTATTCATGGCAGAGGCAGACCAGGAGTGGTGATGAACCTGCTACCAGATTCTATCGTTGTGTTAAATGTGAACACACATGGAGAGAATATTCTTAATAACTTACAAACACAAATACTAAGTGAATAGTATGAGTTTTGTTGCTAAAACTAAATCATCAGCTGAATGGAAATTGATAACTAATGTAGTTTCTACTATTGTTGAAGAACCTAGCTTTGAAGCTAATGCTGAAGGGATTCAATTTAGAGGTATGGATCCATCACATGTTGCTATGATAGATTTAAACTGGCCAAATGCATCTTTTGAAAAATATGAATGTGATAAGGAATTTAAATTGACATTAAGAATTGAAGAATTATCTAAGTTGATTAAACGAGCAAAACAAAATAATAGTATATCTATATCTGCAGAAGATGATGAATACATGATTGTTAAATTAGAGAATGGTCGTAAAAGAGAGTTTCAAATTCGATTAATTGAGAGTTCTCAGAGTCCACAACAAGTACCTAAGTTGTCATTAGATTCAAAAATTGTGATAAATAAAGGAGTTTTTGAAGATACACTCAATGATGTGGGTGCTGTAGCAGACCATATTACAATTGAAACCAATAATGATGAGATAAATTTCATTGGAAATGGAGATTCAGGCAAAGCAAAAATTACATTAAATAAATCAGATGAAGGAATAACCGATATAAGTTCAAAAGCAGAAAGTAAGGCTACTTACAGTTTACAATATTTATCAAGTATTCTAAAAGCAATAGGTACAACAGCAGAAACTATTACTATAGAATATTCAAATAAAATGCCTTTTAAGATTGAATTCAAATTAGGTGAAGTTGGCGGACATATTAATTTTTATCTTGCGCCAAGAATTGATGATAGATAATAGATTTTTATAGTGCAAAAATTTTTATTAGTTTAGCGGGTGAATGGGACATCTCGTCCGTTCCGCTATAGAAACCCCGGTAAGAGATGTAAAAATGAATTCAAGAGAAATAGCATTAATATGTATATTTGCGGCATTATACGCAATTGGAGTAGTTTTCTTAGCTCCATTTAGTTTTTTACCAATCCAAGTAAGAATTGCTGATGCGTTATTACCTCTTTCTATTATTTTTGGAATACCGGTAGTAATTGGTTTATCATTAGGTACAGTTGTAGCAAATATATTTGGAGGTTTAGGATTTATTGATATTATTGGAGGTACTATAGCGAATTTTATTGCAACGTTTGTAGCATGGAAAATATGTGAAAGTAATAAAGTGCCATTCATAGTTGGTATTGGTTGTCAAATTGTAATTGTATCAATTATTGTAGGAACTTATATTTCATATTTATTTGAATTACCTTTAATCGTGGGAATAACTGATTTATTTATAGGAACTTTTCTTGCAACAGGAATACTTGGATCGTTATTGGTTGTAATAATAAAAAATCGTGTAGAAGCAATTGGAATTAAGAGTTAGAGAATTTGAAGGGAAAAATCAATAGATTTACTAGAATGAGTTAGTGCACCCATTGATATAATATCTACCTGAGTTGATGCATATGATTCGAGATTAGAGAAATTTATGCCTCCTGATGCTTCAGTAATGAGTGGTTTTGACAGTGATTTTATTTTTGAAATAAATTTTGATATATCTTCGGTCGACATATTGTCCAATAAGATAATATCAACATCTAGATTAATTGCGTTTAAAGCAGATTCCAAAGAATCTACTTCAAGTTCTATTTTTTTATTAAAACCTATTTTATTACGAGCTGCAGTAATACTTTCTTTTAGATTTGTTATTAATTTATAATGATTGTCTTTAATGAGAATCATTTCATTAAGATCATAACGATGGGGTAAACCACCGCCAACTATAACAGAATATTTTTCATATTTACGAAGACCTGGAAGGGTTTTTCTTGTTGCTGAGATATTTGTTTCTGGACTAATTTTTTTTGTGATAGTTACTGCGTGATGTGTAGTAGTTGCAATACCACTCATATGTCCGAGAAGGTTCAATGAAACACGTTCAGATAATAACAATGATTTTGATAACCCGTTTAATGTGACGATTTGAGTGTTAGTGTTAAAATGTTCCCCGTCTTGGAATAGCCAATTAGATTTAATGTTAAAGTGATCAAATATTTGTGTTAATTCCTTACGTCCAGAAAGAATCCCAGACTCTCTACTTAAAATTTGGGCAGTAGAAATTGAGTTGGATTCTATGAATAAATCTGAGGTAATATCGCCATTAGATATATCTTCTTGAAGAAATCGTTCTATTTCTGAATCCAAGGTATCATCTATTACAAAAGTACACACAAAATATAAAACAAGCGAATTATTGCATCATATTGGTATAATATACAAAAGGTGGGTTGAATATAGCACAAATTAATACATCAGAAATAAATTTCCAAGATGAGATCAAAGAATTAAAGAAAGAAAAGAATGCTTTGATTTTATCACATAATTATGAGATTCCTGAAATTCAAGATTTAGCAGATGTAGTAGGTGATTCACTCAATCTTTCATTACAAGCTTTGAATTCTGATAAAGATTTGATTATATTTTGTGGAGTAAATTTTATGGCAGAAACCGCTGCAATTCTGGCACCTAATAAGAAAATATTGATTCCTGATTTACAGGCAGGTTGTTCATTAGCTGATACAATAAATGTTAAACAATTACGTGAATGGAAGCAAAAACACCCCGATTCAGTAGTTGTGTCATACATAAATACATCTGCTGAAATAAAGGCAGAAAGTGATTATTGTTGTACATCATCTAATGCAGTGAAAGTAGTTGAAGAAATTCCTCAGAATAAAGAAATTTTATTTTTACCAGATCTGTTTCTTGGTGCATATATTGAGAATATGACTGGAAGAAAGATGCATATTTGGCCTGGAGAATGTCATGTTCATGCAAAATTAACTGCGAATGAGATAAATTTAATGCGAGATACTCATCCTAATGCGGATTTCTTAGTTCATCCGGAGTGTGGTTGTGTGTCAAATATATTATTCCAATTTTCGGAAGGCGATATCAAGCAGGATAAAACGAAAATATTATCTACAGGAGGAATGATAGATTATGTAAATAAATCTGATGCAAATGAATTTGTAGCAGCAACGGAAACAGGAATTTTACATCAATTAAGAAAGCAGAACCCAGAAAAGGAGTTTTATCCTGTTAAGGAGGATGCTGTTTGTGAGTATATGAAAATGATTACATTAGAAAAAGTGTATAAATCTCTAAATGAGGATGTTTATGAAGTAAAAGTTCCTGAAGAGATTATAAATAAAGCAATTATACCAATAACTAGGATGATAAATATTAGATAATCGTAGTATTGGTGAAATAATTGGCAAAAGTACGTAAAGATTATTTTTCTGAGGATTTTGTATTATTCACTAATGAAAAACTTGCAAAGATCAATAATCTAAAAAAACTTGTTAAGAAGAAAGATTGTCCTTATTGTCCTGGAAACGAACACATGACAGGGCCTGCTGATTTAGTATTAATTTCTAAAGAAGGTACATTAGCAAAATTAGCAGATGAACCTGAAGATTATATAAAAGATTGGACAGTACGAGTGATTTCAAATAAGAATGCAATAGTTAGTCCTGACGAAGAGAAAATTTTTTCAGATTATCCTCAATACAGTGAACCAGCAATTGGTTATCATTATGTTGTAGTAATGAGTCAAAAACATACAGTTAATGTATCTGAGATTGATAGTGAACAATGGACAAATATTTTAACAACAGTTCAAGATAAATCTCGTTGGTTGTATTCACAGAAACATGTTTCTTATGTAGCTATGTATATGAATCACGGACTTGAAGCAGGGACAGAGATTGAACATCCGCATTTAGAAGTTGTAAGTTTACCCACAGTTCCTCCTATTATCGAATCAGAAGCAAAATTTATGAAAAAACCACTAAGAGAAAAAGGAATTTGTCCAATGTGTGAAATAATTAAAGAAGAAGAATCGAGTAAGCGTATTATAGCAAAAACGGAAGATTTTTTGATATTTTCTCCTTGGGCGTCTAAACATCCTTTTGAGTATTGGATATTCCCACGACAGCATGAAGTTAGTTTTGTAAAATCAACGCAAAAAGAAATAGCAGAATTATCGGAAATTATTCATACAAGTTTTAAATCATTAATTAAAACATTGGGAGTAGTTTCATTGAATTTAGTGATACATTCTTCACCTGAAAAGAAAACTTCGAAACAAATTCATTGGCATATTGAAATTTATCCAAGAATAGAAACAAAAAATGGTTTAGAGATTTCATCTAATATTCATACAAATAAAGTATTACCTGAAAGTGCTGCTAAAGATTTAGCAAAGAATTTTAAAAAATAGATTTACTAGTTTCCAATTATTTGAAAAACAAGTTGTCTATCACGGCCTTCGATATTACATTCAAGAAATATTACATGTTGCCATTGTCCAAGTAACATTTTTTGATCTTTAAATGGAACTGTAATACTTGAACCAATTAGAGATGCTTTTACATGGGAACGTCCATTGCCATCGTGCCAAGTATTTTCATGTTCATAAAAAACATCATCGGGTGCAATGCGTTTTAACATTGCAGGAAAATCTTTTTCGAGTCCTGGTTCGTATTCAATTGTTGTGATAGCACCAGTAGAATGTCTTGTAAAAACAGTTACAATTCCATCTTTAAGTCCGGAAGATTTAATTTCTTTATTAACATCGTCAGATAAATCAATCATCTGATTTTCGTGTTTAGTCTTTATTGTGATTTCTTTAGTTATGATATTCATTGATATTTAGATAATTTATTCTACTGTAATAACTTTACTTTGAGTTGATGAAATTGGGTTTTTATCAGTTAAATTATCGACGGCAAATGCTTCAATTTTATATTGGCCAGCAGAATCAGGTGTCCAAGTATTACCTAGTCTGAAGGATTTTCCTGGATCTAATTGAATATTGAATACATATACTTCTTTAGTGTCGCCACTTTCGACATTCGTAATAATAGCAATCCAAGAAATTGTTATTCGATTTTCCGATATGTTTGTGGCTTCAGTTTCAATTAAAATAGAATCTCCAACAGGAGTCGGTTCAGATATAGGAATTAATGAGGTACCGTAAACTAAGTTAATTCCGCCTAGGGAAATTTTTTCGTCGAGTGATGCTGCAGGTTCTGGTTCTGGGTCTGGTTCTGGGTCTGCTGCCGCAGGTTCTGGTTCTGGGTCTGCTGCCGCAGGTTCTTCTATAGTTAATAAGTCACTAATTCTTTTGTTTGCAATTTCAAGATCATCTATGTGCAACTCAATTTCATTTTGTAAATCTTCAATAGTTTGTTCATAATTATTAAATTTATTTGTAGATTCTAGAAGTTCACGATTTGCAATGTCAAGATTATCTTGTGTTTCGTCAAGCAAACTTTGGATTTCATCAACACGAGTTAATCGACCTTCAAGAATAAGAATTTGTGAATTTGCTTGTTCTAATTCGTTTTGTAGTTTAGTTAATTCATCGTTATTCGAATTTTCAACAGGTACTTCAATAGTAACAGGTTCAGAGTCATCTGTAAGTACTTGTGCAATACCATAACCAATTGCGACACCGACTAACAAACCTATTATTACAAAAACAACCTTGGGTGAGATTGTAGAAGATTCATCATTATTTTGTGTATTATTAGTATTTTCGTCTTCTATTGGAGCTTTTTCATAAGTAGAGGGATCATATCCCATATGTTATCAATTGATTTGTCTTATTACATCATTTATATTTTTGCATCATTTAAAATTTATTTTAAAATATTTCGAATAAATTATATGATGGAAAAATGTTATGATATCAAGGTATGATTGAAAAAGCTGTTTTCGGAGCGGGTTGTTTTTGGCATATTCAGGATAGATTTAAGAAAGTAAAAGGTGTGTCGTCGACTTCAGTGGGTTATTCGGGTGGAAAGATAGATTCTCCCACATATGAACAAGTATGTACAGGTAATACTGGACATGCGGAAGTAGTTGAAGTAAATTTTGATTCTAGTATAGTAACTTATTCAGAGTTATTGGATGTATTTTGGTCGTGTCATGATCCAACTACTAAAGATAGACAAGGGCCAGATGTTGGACACCAGTATCGTTCTGTAATATATTATTGTAATGAAAAACAAAGAAAATTAGCAGAAGATTCAATGAGTGATATGAATAAATCGGGAAGGTTTAGTGATTTAATTGTAACTGAAATTTTTCCAATTAAAGAATATTTTGAGGCAGAAGAGTATCATCAAGATTATTTTGATAAAAAAGGTTCATTATTTGGATTATTGTGAGGTTTATATATATTGAAATTTGGATTGTCGATACCAGTAACAATTGGGAAAGATTGGAAGAATAAACTTCTTGAAGTGTTGCCATTAATTGAAGAAGCAGGTATTTCTTCATTATTAGTTTGGGATCACTATATGCTTCCTGAGAAATATGGAAAAGAGAATAATAATACAATAGATGCATGGACACTTTTGTCATTTATAGCTGCAAATACAAAAAAAATTAAAATTGGAACATGTGTTACACCAATTCCTTTTCGTCCTCCTCAGCAATTAGCCAAAGTAGTTTCGTCGGTTGATAATATTTCAGATGGAAGGGTAATATTAGGTGTTGGTGCAGGTTGGCATAGACCTGAATTTGATGCATATAGTAAATGGGATGACAACAAGGTTCGTTATGAAAAGACTGTAGAAGGTTTAGAGATTATGAAGAAATTATGGACGGGTGATAATATTAGTTTTAATGGTAAATATTACAAGGTTGAAGATGCTATTTTGCAACCAAAACCAATTCAAAAACCATTTCCAGAATTATGGTTTGGTACAACCGGTGAAAGAATGTTGAAAGTTATGGTTGAATATGGTGCAGCATGGATACCGGTAGGAATTTCATCTAAAGAATATTCTAAGCATGTATCATACATAAAAAATATTTCTGCTAAAAAAATTTGTTTAACATATTATGATCATAGAGATATAGAGACTTATGATGTAAAGGAAACCGTAAAAGAATTTCAAGCAGTTGGTTGCGAATATTTTATTGGATTATTAAGATATGAAGAAAAAAATGTTAAACAAAAATTAAAAAAATTTACAGATATTAGTTTATCTTATAATTAAATGGGCACGCCCGGATTTGAACCGGGGACCTTCGCCATGTCAAGGCGATGTCCTAACCATTCTAGGAGTTAAATTAACTCTGGCTAGACGACGCGCCCCTGATATGATTCACGATGAAAGTTATTTAATTGTTCCAGTATTATGATTATTTTTTATCAGATTCTATAAATAGTATAAAAATAGGATATACTTTATGCTTCTTCATAGTGAAGTCGAGGCGCAAGCAATAATTCCTTTTCTACGAACTACAGTGGCAAGAATATTGATTGATAAATATTCATTAACTCAACAACAATCTGCCAAGAAAATGGGTATTACACAAGCAACAATTAGTAACTATATGAACCGTAGTAGGGGAAATATTGAATTATATTTGATTACAGAACGAATACAATTATATTCAGAACAAATTGCTGATGCAATAATGAATGAAAGTGATGAAATTCTAATAGGTGAGAAGTTCGAAATAGCATTGAAATTTATTCGGGAACAAGGAATAATATATGATTTGCATCAAGAATTGGAGAATAATCATACAATCAAAGACTGTCCTCTTTGTTCTAGTAGGCGACAGTAAGAGATTTTTTTAGATAAATTGAGGTAATAACAATGTCAAACGATATAGTCAATAGTAAATATTTTTTTTATTTGCTTAGATTTCAAGTGTTTATATCGGGCGCATCAGTTATGGGCCTGGAATTATTAGGAAGTAGATTAATGTCTCCATATTTTGGTAATACATTATTTGTATGGGGAAGTCTCATAGGAATTACATTAACAGGATTGAGTGCAGGATATTCTTATGGGGGGAAAAAATCAGATCAAAAAGCTTCCTATCAAACATTTTCTTTATTAATTTTTATTGCAGGAAGTTATTCATTACTATCTACATTACTATCAGCAGAAATTTTTAAAATTATTTTACTATTCCAAGTTGGTGAAATATTCGGTCCATTAATTTCAAGTATTATATTATTATTAGTACCAACATTTTTACTTGGTGCAGTAACACCTTTTGCATTAAGATTAAGTGCAAAATCTATTCAAACAATTGGACAAACTGCAGGGAATTTATACTCGTTATCAACTGTAGGAAGTATCTTTGGTACATTTGCAACAACATTTATTCTTGTGCCCTTAATAGGAGTAGATATTATACTATATTCAATTAGTGTAATCTTAATAACATCAGCTATTGTTGGATTATCAAAACAAACCAAATTAGTTGCAGTAATTTTGATTTGTATATCATTGTATTCGGCAGTATTTGTACAAGCGCCATTAGCAGGTGTTGTTTTTGAAAAAGAAACCCAATATCATCGGTTATTAGTACATGATGACTCGGTTACCAATATACGGACACTGATTTTGGATAATAATTTTCATAGTGCAATGGATCTTGAAAATAGAGACAGAATTGTGTATGAATATACAAAATATTTTCATTTAGGTATGTTATTTACAAATGACGTTCAAAATGTTTTATTTATTGGCGGTGGTGGGTTTTCCGCACCTAAGAAATTTTTTGTAGATTATCCGGATATAAAGATTGATGTTGTAGAAATTGATAAAGAGGTAGTTAGTGCAGGAAAAGAATTCTTTTTTGTTCCAGAAGATGAACGTTTGGATATAACAACTGACGATGGCAGGATTTTTTTAAGAAAAACAGATAAGAAATATGACATCATTGTTCTTGATGCTTATGATAAGACATATGTTCCATTTCATTTAATGACAAAAGAATTTCATGAGCTTGTGTCGAATCATTTAACAGAAGATGGAGTTTTAGTTTCAAATATCATTACGTCACTGGAAGGTGATTCAGCAACTTTGTTCTTATCTGAATTAAAAACTATGAATACGGTGTATAATAATATACATATTTATCCTGTTGTGTCAGAACAAGATAGAATAATACAAAATATAATTATTGTTGCACAAAATAAAGAAGATAGAATTACAAAATTTGAGTTAATGTCTCGTCAAAACAATGTTCGTGTAGATTTATCGGAAGAGATAATGAAAGAATATGAAAAAGAAATAGAATTGAATACATATAAAATTTTAGAAGATAATTTTGCACCTGTAGAGAATTATTTGAATCCATTAACAGGTAAACAATATGTAAAGAGAATTATTTTGGAAGATGGTTTAGCAAGTGAGATAGTGAACAATAATGAAGATTGGGACCCTGAATTAACAATTAATCAATTATTGTTTGTATTAATAGCAGCAGTTGTATTGGTATATTCGATTTATTCATATAGTGATACTGAGAAAAACAAGTGAGTAAGAATGGCTGAATTTCAAGTTGTTGTGATAGGGGCAGGTCCAGGAGGATATCTAACTGCAATAAAATTAGCACAGTTTGGTCAAAAGGTTGCTCTAATTGAGAATGATAAATTAGGTGGAGAATGTCTAAATTACGGATGCATACCCTCGAAAACTATGATCAACACTAGTGATATGTATCATAAAATTGGTGATTTATCTAGTCAGGGAATTGAAGTTGGGTCTGTAGATGTAGATTTGGTGAAATTTCAGGCGTGGAAGAATTCTATTACTAGTAAACTCAGGGGAGGAATTAGTTTACTTTGTAAGAATTATGGAGTAGAGGTCATTGTTGGTACAGCAAGAATCAAAAATGAAAATTTAGTTGAAGTCATAAATGGAGAAGAAAAATCAGAGATTTCTGTAGATAATATTATTATTGCAACAGGATCTCGTGCAAATGACTTGGAGCATTTAAAATTTGATGGAAAACAGATTATTTCAGCAAGAGATGTATTGGACTTGGACCATGTTCCAAAATCAATGCTAGTTGTTGGGGGTGGAGCAATAGGTTTAGAATTGGGAACTGCTTTGGCAAAATTTGGAACACAAGTAACAATTTTAGAGATAACAGATAAATTATTACCGGGAATTGAAAACGATCTAGTTAATGTTGTTGAACGGTCTTTAAATGAAATAGGAATACGAGTTTTATTAAATTCAAAAATTACTAAAGTTAGTAAAGAGTCAGATGTTGTTGTTACGATAAATAATGATGATGAGATGATAAATGAATCATTTGAGAAAGTTTTAGTAGCAGTTGGAAGACGGGCAAATGTTGACAATCTTGGATTAGAAGAAATAGGTATAAAATTAGAAGATAATGGATTTATCAAAGTAAATGAACAAATGCAGACTAATCTTTCTAACGTATTCGCAATTGGTGATGTTATAGGACCGCCTTGGTTGGCACATAAAGCATACATGCAAGGTAGAAAATTAGCATACCATATTGCAGAAGTTCCAAATAATATCCAAATAAAAAATATTCCATATGCAGTATATACTGAACCGGAAATTGCGTCAGTAGGATTAACTGAAGAAAAGGCTTTAGAAAATAATCATGACATTCGTGTAGGAAAGTTTCAATTTGCTGCAAATGCCAGAGCTATGACTTCAAATGAGAACAAGGGATTTGCAAAGGTAGTAGTTGAAAATAAGACGGAAAAGGTGCTAGGAGTGCATATAGTAAGTGAAAATGCGTCAGAATTGATTAGTGAAGGAATATTGGGTTTGAATATGGGAATGAAAATTGAAGATATAGAGTCTTCCATACATCCACATCCAACACAAGCAGAAGCATTATTTGAAGCAGCGATGTCTAGTTTAGACAAGTCCGTTCATTCGTTTATGAAGAAGTCTAAGAAAGAATAAATAAAAAAAATAAAAAATTAGGATCTTACCAAGAAATACGAAATTAGATTAATTTAGATATTAAACTAACGTTTTCGTTTTTTTGCTGCTCGGCGCTTTGGTGCTGCTTTACGTTTAGCTGCCTTACGTTTAGCTGCCTTACGTTTAGCTGGTGCTTTACGTTTAGCTGCCTTACGTTTAGCTGGTGCTTTACGTTTAGCTGCCTTACGTTTAGCTGGTGC
>MDTE01033269.1_pt1 | contig 17009 bp, 16 predicted proteins | sample 811231 | NCBI WGS metagenome assembly MDTE01 (sample SAMN05326651, study PRJNA326480) | marine metagenome | isolation source: seawater | place: Indian Ocean: Red Sea | collected 2010
CACTTGGAAACTGCGCTTTCTGGAAGGCCTCATCCGGAGCCCGAAAAACATTGAAGTGGAACACGCTTTTCTCGCAAGCGCTGACGGCCCAATAGAAGTTATCTGATCTGATCTGAGCCTCAACCCGGCAGGCGCGGGCCGCCAGAAGCCGCTGTCGCGCAAGGCTTCCTTCAATCGATTGAAATCCACGGACACCACCGGTATACGCTCCACCACTCCCTCCCAATGGGCGAGCGGCGCGTTCCAGACAATCTGCAGATAGGGGGCGGGCTGGACGACCCGGGAGATCAAGTCAACCGACTCCTCGGGCGAAGAGAACATGAAATCGTAGGTTCTTACCTGCTCTGACTAGATTGCATTGTAGACGAAGCGAAATCGGTCAACCTTTTCGCCCGTACAGGTCTCACGAATATCCTTGCCGCCGACGCATGAAAACCAGCCGATCGTTCGAGCGATCGGATTCTCCTGGAACCCGGTCGGCAAACATCCCGAGACCAAGACACAAACCAGAAGCAAGTTCGAGGCAATGTGGATCATCAGGTGCGGCATTCTCCCATTGCTCGAGAAGAGCACACCTTCTGTCTTAAAAGCTTTCACGCTCCGTTCCAGCGCCTTAACAAATTGTTAGCCATGGCTTGAGACTATTACGGGACAGGCTTCCACGATTCTATTTTGACACAACCAAACGAAAATCAAGGGAAGTCCTAGAAATCGTTAGTAAAATTTTGTGTTGTTCAAGCAATGATTAGACACAGAGTCACCACTTTACTAGACTGTCCAAAGCATAAGCCTGAAGGCGGTTCGGGAGAGGGAATTTGTACTGGAGGCGCTTAGCCGCGCGGCGTCAGCGCGTGGAAAGATTTCTTTCGGGAATTTGCTCGTGTGACCCGTAATGCGTATTGGACGGGGAATTCCATGGGCTCTCATCGTATTTCTGCTTCCGGTGCTGGCCGGGTTGTCGGCATTCGAGAGTCATGCTGCACGCTACAAAGCCATAGTTGTCGAGGCTGATACCGGCAAGGTCCTTTTCTCCAGATACGCCGACAAACGTCATTATCCTGCTTCACTGACGAAAATGATGACGTTGTACCTGACCTTCGAAGCCATCGAGTCGGGGGCTCTGACGTTCGACAAACGAGTCCGCGTATCCAAGCGAGCGGCCGGTCAGACACCATCCCGAATTGGACTGAGACCCGGGCGCAGAATTGCAGTGGAAGATGCCGTCCTCGCCATGGTCACCAAGTCCGCTAACGATGCGGCCACCGTATTGGCTGAAGCCCTCGCCCATACCGAAGTCGAATTTGCCAAGAAAATGACGGAGACGGCCAAACGGCTGGGCATGAAGAACACAGTGTTCCGCAATGCATCGGGCCTGCCGAACCGACGCCAGATCAGCACGGCACGGGATCTGGCGCTTCTCGCCCAAGCACTGATCAGCGAGTTCCCGCAGTACTATCACTATTTCTCGACCAAGAAGTTCACGTGGGGCAAACGGACATACGTGAATCACAACAAGCTGCTGAAGACCTACAAGGGCGTAGACGGTCTCAAGACCGGATATATTCGGGCATCGGGATTCAACATCGCCACGTCAGCGCAGCGCAATGGACACCGTCTGATCGGCATAGTTCTGGGTGGACGGACGTCCAAATGGCGCGATCGCAAGATGGCCTATCTCCTCAACGTCGGATTCAATCGTCTGCAGACCCTTCAGGTTGTTGCAAAGCGCAAACCCAGGCCTAAACCGAAACCCCAGAAAATGAAGGAAGCGGAGCGGAAAACCGCCAAACTTGGTCCGCTTGACGCCATTGCAAAGGTCATCAAATCGGTTCGGACGCCGACCCAGAAACCACGCTCTTCAAAACTGGGCCTCTTAAAGCCCAAACCCCCTGCCCCGCCGAAGGCCGGCACCCAGTTGGCCACATCCTGGGGAATTCAGGTCGGGGCGTTCTCGGCCTACGGCATGGCATTCCAGAAGACCCAAGATGCGGTCGAGGCGCAGCCGCAACTGTTGAATTCGGCGCGCGTTGTGGTTGACCGGGCCTTCGGAGACTCCCGCCGCCTTTACCGTGCCCGCCTGCTGGGAATCTCGGAGCAATCGGCTCGCGATGCCTGCCGTCGACTGATCATTGATCAGTTCGCTTGTATCCCGATCCCGCCGGAAGGCGAGTTCCTTACAATCGCCAAGAACTGAACGATTCTTGCGTCTCAGGTTGTCGGTAAAGTCGAGAAGGCTACCGACAAGCGGCCCGCGAGTTCCGCATTGCTAATTGCCAGAGCCCGATTACAAGCGATTGTCGCGCCACCGGACAATTCGTGAAGCATAGAAAGAACGTAGGGCGTCACATTCGATCCGCTGATCTTGTCATCGTCAGCTCGGGCAAGGGCCTGGTAGACCCAGCGCTCAAGATCTTCGGCATCCAAGGCCACATCCACCGGGGGTGGATTGCAGATCAGTATTCCCGACTCCCTCCCGAATTGTCGATGCACCTGAACCGCCCGGGCAAGGTCCGTCATGGAGTCAAAAACATGACGCAAGGGAATGCCGCTCGATGACACGTAGAATGCCGGAAATTCCCGAGTTCCAAATCCGAGTACCGGCACGCCCAAGGTTTCCAGTGCCTCCACCGTCGCCGGGAGGTCAAGCAGCATTTTCGCGCCGCTGCTTACCGCGGTAATCGGAGTACGTGAAAGCGCGACAAGGTCGGCCGAGACGTCAAACGGCTGGTCTCCGGCTCCCGGTGCGTATCGATGAACGCCACCCAGACCGCCCGTTGCGAATATCCGCACTCCTGCCTGAGCCGCAAGGCTGATACTTGCGGACACGGTGGTCGCCCCATGTACTCCGCGTGCGCATACCGCCGCGATGTCCGCAACGCCGCATTTCTCCACGTCGTCACGTTCCGCGATGAGTTCGATACCGCGTTCATCGAGACCAATCTTCACAACGCCGCTCTCGATCGCGATCATTGCCGGGACCGCGCCGGCGTTTCGGACGGCCTCGTGCAACGCCTGAGCAACGGTCAGGCTGTCGGGATACGGGAAACCGTGGGCCACGATCGTCGATTCGAGCGCGACAACCGGCAGGTCGTCGGTCAGGGCCTGTTGAACTTCAGGCAATACATTCATTGACGGGATCGCCCGGGATGTCCGGCGGCTGTATGCGACACCGGCTTTTGGCACGAGACCCCTTGGTGAATCGACGACATCTGATCAGCCCGGAAGCTGGATTCCGCTCTTAGCCAGTTCAGATTCCAAGACCGACATGATCCGCATCAGCGATTCTTCGTCACGAGCCTCGCAGCGAGCGACAAGCACTGCCTGGGTGTTCGAGGCCCGGAGCAACCACCACCCATCTTCAGACTTCACGCGGACACCATCGATGTCATCGATGTCCCGTCCGTCAGACAAGAGCCGGTCCCGCACCTCAGCAACGACGTCGAACTTCTTTTCGTCTGGGCAATCGAAGCGAATCTCCGGAGTATTGGCAAGGGTGGGGAGTTGATTCCGAAGCGCAGACAGACTCATTCCGGCGCTCTCGACGACATTCAACAAACGCACGGCTGCATAAAGCGCATCGTCGAAACCGTAGTACTCGTCCGCAAAAAACAGGTGGCCCGACATCTCACCTGCCAGGGGTGCCTTGGACTCCGCCATTTTGGCTTTGATGAGGGAGTGACCCGTCCGCCACATAATCGGCTTTCCTCCAAGACGGGCAATCTCATCGAACAATGCCTGGCTCGACTTCACGTCAGCAATGATCGTCGCGCCAGGTTGAGCGCTGAGCACATCGCGTGCGAGCAAAGCCATCAACAGATCTGCCCAGATGATTCGACCCGTATCATCGATCAGGCCGATTCGATCTCCATCTCCGTCGAGCGCAATTCCCAGGTCATGACCACCGTCAGCCAAGAATCGCTGCAGTTGCGTCAGGTTCTCCGCCACCGTCGGGTCGGGATGATGAGCAGGAAACGTCCCGTCGATTTCTCCATTGATAACGTCATGTCTGCCGGGAAGTCGTTTCGACAGCATCTGAGTGACCTCACCGCCAGCGCCATTCCCGGGATCCCACGCAACGGACAATCCGCTGCCACCACGATAGGCGGCCGCCAGCTTGTCGACATATGCGTCAATTACGCTCAATTCCCTGGCCTCGCCGCCTTCGGAACCGACGGGCCCTTCAGCCACCAATTGCTCTAGCTGCTGTAACTGCTCACCGTAAAACGCGCTCTGGCCCATCATGAACTTGAAGCCATTGTGCGACGGTGGATTGTGAGACCCCGTCACCATCGCACCTCCATCTGCATTCAAATGATGGACGCCGAAATACAACATGGGTGTCGGCCCGAGCCCCAGGCGCAGCACCTGCGCGCCGGCACTCACCAAGCCTTGACAAAATGCGGACTCGAGCGCAGGAGATGTCAATCTGCCGTCGTAACCGATACAGATTCGGGGCGACTTCCCGTATTGGCGTGCAACCATTGTCGCGAAAGCGTTCCCGATCGCGCGCGCATCTCCATCATTCAGCGTTTCATCGATGATTCCGCGGATATCGTACTCGCGGACGATGGATGGATGGAGCGGACGATGGTCGCTCACTCGGCCACCTCGGCACGGGTTCCGAGAGTAAGCTCACGTGATCTCGGCCGCCCAATGGAGTGATAGTCGAACCCCGCCTCTATCATTTCGTCGGCGTTGTATATGTTGCGAAGGTCCACCAACACCGGCGCATTCAACAGTTCCTTCACACGGCTTAGGTCCAGTGCACGGAACTCGTTCCACTCCGTAATGATGACCAGCGCATCTGAACCATCCATGGCCTCGTAGGCGTTCTCACACCACTTGACTTCGCTGAGGAGCTTTCTCGCTTCCCCGATTCCTTCGGGATCGTATGCCTTGACCGCTGCTCCAGATGCTTGAAGAGCCGGAATGATTTCGAGACTGGGCGCCTCGCGCATATCGTCCGTATTGGGCTTAAACGTGAGGCCTAACACGGCGATGGTCATACCGGTTACGGAACCGCCACAGGCTGAAACCACCTTTTCGGCCATGCGACGCTTTCTGCCCTCGTTGACGGCGATGACCGCCTGCACGATTTGGCTGGGCGTACCCGATTCTTCTGCGGTCCGTCGTAACGCCATTGTGTCCTTGGGAAAGCAGCTCCCCCCGTACCCGGGACCGGCATGGAGAAATTTCGAACCGATGCGCCCATCGAGTCCCATTCCGCACGCGACATCCTGCACATTGGCCCCCACCTGTTCGCAGATGTCCGCGATCTCGTTGATGAACGTGATCTTGGTCGCCAGAAAGGCATTGGACGCATATTTTGTAAGCTCGGCGGTCTCCAACGTGAAGAACAAGACCGGCGTTTCCATGAGAAACAACGGCCGGTAGATCTCACGCAAAATCTCGCGTGCCCGCTCCGAATCCGTTCCGACGACCACTCGGTCGGGCCGCATGAAATCGTTGATGGCCGAGCCTTCACGAAGGAATTCTGGATTGGATGCAACATCGAACTCGGCGTCCGGTCGACGTGCGCGCATCAGCTCTTCCACCTTCCTTCCCGTACCAACGGGAACAGTGGACTTGGTGACAACGACCGTATAGCCGTCGAGCGCATCAGCGATCTGTTCCGCGGCACTGAAGACATATCCAAGATCTGCGTGCCCGCCTCCGCGACGGCTGGGTGTTCCCACGGCGATGAAGACCGCGTCGGCAGACTTAACGGCACTGGCAATATCCGTCGTGAAGGCCAAGCGATCGGCGCGTACGTTGCCCGCGACAAGTTCTTCCAATCCCGGCTCGTAAATGGGGATCTCACCCTGTTCGAGCCGTTCAATCTTCTTGGAGTCCATGTCGACGCACACGACGTCCGAGCCGAATTCGGAGAAACATGCCCCCGACACCAAACCGACGTAGCCGGTACCGATCATCGCGATGCGCATCTAGCCTATTCTCCGTCGAAACCCGCGCCTGTGAGTCATTTCGGACGTCGCGACCACGCCGTCAGAGATTTTCTGCAATGTCACGGACAAACGTGCGCACGTCGTCAGCCATGTCAGGTCGAGCGAGTGCGTAGGCAACATTCGCATGCAGAAATCCAACTTTGTCACCACAGTCATAGCGCACACCGCTGTATCGATACCCGAAGAATGGGGTCGAACCCAGCATGCTCGCCAACGCATCCGTCAACTGGATCTCGCCCCCCGCTCCTCTCTCGGCGTCTCCGAGAAAGTCGAACACTTCGGGACGTAGAATGTATCGTCCAATTATGGCGAGATTGGATGGAGCCTCGACTGGTGAAGGCTTCTCCACCAAACCTTTCGCTTGTACCAGCTTACCCTGATCTGAATCGACATCGACAATGCCATAGCGGGACGTGTGTTCCGGCTCAACCTCCATCACCGCCACAAGATTTCCGCCGGCATCTCCGTAGGTATCGACCATTTGACGGAGACACGGCGGATCCGCCATTACCAGATCGTCGGCGAGCAACACCGCAAACGGCTCATCCCCCACGAGATTTCGAGCGCACCAGACTGCATGCCCCAGCCCCAATGGCTCTTGCTGGCGTGTGTAGGCAACAGCACCCGCTGACGGCAGCCACTCAGACATTTCCGCAAGAATTTCCTTCTTGCCCCGCTCTTCCAGCAGATCATACAATTCGAATGAACGGTCGAAGTGATCCTCGATTGCGGTTTTGCCCCGGCCCGTGACGAAAATAAACTCCTCGATCCCGGCCGCCTGTGCTTCCTCGACCGCATGTTGAATCAAAGGTTTGTCCACAATCGGAAGCATTTCCTTGGGCATGGACTTGGTCGCCGGCAAAAATCTGGTTCCCAGTCCACCCACCGGGAAGACGGCCTTTCGTACTGCATTCGACATATTTTTTCGCTACTTCCGGGAGGCAGTGGCAATGTGCAAAAAATTCACCGCTTTGTGCCACGGCCGATGTCGAGACTCAAGGTGACTTCACGACCCAAGCAGAAGTTCCTTTGCCTGATTGATTTTACTCGCTAGATATGTCGAACCTCCCTGGTCCGGGTGCATCTTCAACATCAGACGATGATGGGCCTGCTTAATTTCTTCCGCATCAGCGCCGTCTTCCAGCCCGAGAATATGCAGAGCCTCTTCGCGAGTCATCGGCCCACTGTCCCCGGTGGCACCCGCATGACTCGCGCCCTCGTCGCCCTCTCTCCATGAATCGCCGTGAACCCGGTCCAGAAACGTCTCGATCAATGTCGCACTTTGTGGATCATCTTGACGGCACACGGACAAAAGTTCGAGAACGTCACCAAGCTCCATTGCATTGAGCTCTTGTCCCTCGAACTGCCCTCGAAGGACCATACCATCCACGGCGCCGGTATCATGATCCAGGACCATTTTCAGATAGGTGGTTTCAACCTCCGATTTTTGACCGCTGGAAGGTGACGCGCGTTGCGAAAATGAAGGCAACGGATTCTGCCATCGGCGAAGAAAACTGAGGGCTACCAGCGCCAGCGGAATGGCAACGGGGATCCTGCCCGTCACGGCAAAAAATGCTGCACCGCCGCCGAACAAACCAAAGAGAGTCCACCGCAGTGCGCGTGCGACAGCTCTTGGGTCCGCGTTGACAAACCAGCGCGCGGCCAGGAAGACAGCCGCGAACACACAGAGGCCAAGAACAAACCAGGCGAGCAAAACTGCCTACTTCACTTGTTGGGCAATCAGCAGGACGTCACGCCCTGCACGCTTACTGAAGCTCTCCAGCGCCTTGCGGCCGCCCGCGGCAAATACCGCGACCGCACTGAGAAGATCACGCAACTGATTGGCGCTGGACGCGTCGAATCGACAGTGAGCTCCACCGGTCAAGCGGGCAATCTGCTTGAAGGCACGTGTGGCGATGGGCTCGTCTCCCTCCTGGAAGATGAATGTGGGCACCCCTAGTATGCCGAGCTCTCCTGCCAACTGGCAGAGTTCGTCGACGCTTTCCTCCATGCAGTCGCCGACAAAGACCAGAGTGTTGACCTTGCGGGCGTTTCCTTCCGCAATGGCATGACGCAAAACCTTTGCGATTTGAGTTTGCCCCCCCAGGCAAAACACGCGCGTCATCTGTCTGACGAGTTGATCTGAGTCCGACAGCCAATCCGACGCGTGAAACTCACCGAACCCCCGGTAATAGACCATCTGAATATCAAGGCCACCCACGGAAGCGGCTTCCAAGAACATGTGGCCCTGAATCTGACAAGCCTGATCCCATGTGGGTTCACGGATCGCCGTGGCGTCGAGCGCAAATATCAATCTGCCACGTTCTCCTGCTGACGCAGTAGCCGGCGTGAGCGCTACCTTCTGGATGAATGCGTCAATCTCAGCGTTCGTCGCAGACTTCGAAATATTTCCCGACTTCTTATTCATTCTTCAAGCTGCAGATATTGAGCGCGCCGCAGCGCACCCCATCTTAGCGCATGTGCGCCTCAGCGAGCTAACGGACTGCACTGCGGGTCGTGGGATCGATTCCGATCAGCGCGTGTGAATAGGGCTTTCCTGATAGAACGCGTGGAACGCAAATGCAAAGTCGACGCCGTATACGACATCTTCCAGGCCGCTGCTCGTCTTGCGCTGAACAACAACGTTTCCGACGTCCACGCCTTCGGAGATCAGCCCACTGTCAAGCGCCGAGTTCTGGCCAGTTTCCCATGTGATGACCAATCCGCCCGAGGTCTCGATACGCTTCTTGTCGCGAACGATATCCAGCCCCCAGGCTTCGCGGCCACCGGAATCGGATTCAACCGTCACGACGCGAGCCAACGGCGCAATTCCTTTCGGTGTTTGGCCTCGATACAGGAACGGGCGCAGAGAGGAGTCGTAATTGGTGTAGGGATTTGCTCCATAGCTCCGCCGGCCAGGCTCGTTCGGCACGAGTACTTTCCCGCCATGCGCCCGACCCCGAAACTTGGCAAAGGACTCGAGGCGGGACGGGATCATCTTCAGAGTCTTTCCTGTAAGATCACCGACAATCGCTTCTCCGACAAATTGCTGCCACCACCTTTCTGTTTGCCGGTCATACATGACGAGATCGGAGTTTGGGAGTATGCCCGTGGTCCCAAAATCAAGCACCATGTCATCGAGACGACGATCGAACACAACAGCGGCATTGCACAGCGGGCAAAATGTCACCGAGACCGGGAGACGCCACCGACAGAGTCATTGACGATCTCGTACCACATCAAAACCTGTAACGGATAAGCGCGCGCGTCTCCATTGATGATGACGCTGACAACTGCTTCCGTATCGGCAAGATGACTTACATTCTCGATCGCTTCGAACTTGGGCGCATCGATAGATGGAATGCCATCCTTGGGCGGCCCGCCCGACATGATCTCACCCATATCGATGGAACGAATCTCGAAATTCGTCCGCCACGTCTCGGCAACGGCCATCCACGCAACCACCAAGAGACCGACCAGAAACACGGCTGCAGCTGCGTAGCCGTAGTAATCGCGCACACGTGACATGGCGTTCTCCTGCCTCACGAAATCTATGCTATGCATGGTTGGGAACACGGCATCACTTGGCAAGCACCACAGTATCACGGTTCCGTGAAAACCCGCCTCTGTATGGACCTTCCGCGCGGGAAGAACCCCGTCGCGGGGAGAAGTAAGCATATGGTTGAGGGACAGAGCACGTAAGAGGACCAGATTGTCGGAACGTGTGGAATGTGTCGTTGTGGGCGCCGGTGTTATCGGACTCGCGATCGCCCGAGAACTGGCGGTACGCGGTCACGAGGTCATCGTCCTGGAGAAAGAGGATGCGGTTGGAACGGAGATCAGCTCTCGCAACAGCGAGGTGATTCACGCCGGCATCTACTATCCGCAGGATAGTCTCAAGGCGCGACTCTGTGTGGAAGGCAAGCATCGGCTGTACGAGTATTGCGCCAACCATGGCGTACCCCATCAACGCCTCGGCAAGTTGATCGTCGCTGTGACGGAGGAGGAATTGGAGGGTCTCGAGGGTGTACGAAGCGCGGCCCACCGAAATGGCGTGAGTGACGTCGACCATCTGACGCTCGATGCCGTTCGGGAACTTGAACCGGAAGTTCGTTGTGCAGGCGCACTGTTGTCCCCTTCCACCGGAATTGTAGACAGCCACAGCCTCATGCTCGCGCTGCAGGGTGACGCGGAAGAACGAGGTGCAATGATCGCGTTCCTGAGCCGTCTAAAAGAAGTTGAGATCGTTAGCGACGGATTTGAGCTGGTCATCGAGTATGGAGAAACGTGTTCGCCTCCTGAGACGCTGAAACTGCAGTGCAACATGCTGGTCAATGCAGCCGGTCTCGGAGCTCAGAATGTGGCAAGTCGGATTTCCGGCATCGCCGCAGGTGCCATCCCTCCGCTGCACTTGGCGCGGGGATGTTATTTCACGATGACGGGCCGTTCGCCATTCCGGCATCTGATTTACCCCATGCCCGATCGCGCCAGTCTCGGCGTTCACGTGACACTGGACATCGGGGGTCACACCCGCTTCGGACCGGATGTCGAGTGGATAGATTCAATCGATTACGACGTCGACCCCTCGCGGGGAACGGCCTTCTATGCAGCCGTCCGCCGTTACTATCCAGCCCTGCGGGATGGCTCGCTCCAACCTGGGTACTCAGGCATTCGACCAAAGATTCAGGCCCCGGGTGAGCCCGCCGCGGACTTTGTCATCGATGGATCCGACAACCACGGCATCCGGGGACTAGTCAACCTGTTCGGAATAGAGTCGCCAGGTCTCACGGCCTCGCTCGCGATCGCCGACCACGTCGGAAAATTGTTGGAAATCTAGATCGACAGGAGGACTTCCAGTGACCATCAAATTGTTGGGAATTGACCATGTCGTTTTGAGAGTCCGCGACGTACCGGCCTCATTGGACTTTTACTGTCGCGTGCTTGGTTGCGAAATTGAACGGAACGTTGAAAGCATTCGGCTCATTCAACTTCGCGCTGGACGATCCCTGATTGACCTGGTGGATGTTGAAGGCGAACTCGGCCGCAGCGGCGGAGCACCGGCCGGCTCCGAGGGGCGCAACCTGGACCATTTCGCACTACGCATCGAAACCTTCGATGAAGAGCAGATCCGTGATTGGTTGGCCCAGCATGATATCGATGTGGGGGATTCAAAAGAGCGTTACGGCGCTGAAGGGAGCGGACCATCGTTCTACATCACGGATCCCGATGGCAATGTTGTTGAGCTCAAAGGGCCGGCCACAGTGGGAATACCGGTATCTTGATACCTTAGGGCAAACGAAATCCGACATTCTGCGATATGGGGGCTGGATGCCCGGTAAAGATGCGAACTTGCACGGCGAAGAAGCGTTCGGCTACCTTGCGTCGCCCCCAATAAATGGAGTGAACCTTGAATTCGCCGCTTAGGTTTTTCCTGCTGACGGCATTGTTCGTCGCTACATTGCTCGGATCCCTTCCCGCGCAGGCACAGCAGGACTACGAACATTGGCTAGCCGGCGCCATGGCTACCCGATTAGGGGAGCGGGGCGAATGGCGAGTCGTCATGGGGGCGGGCGCTGGACTTGCGCCCGAGTATCGGGGCGCCGACGATTACGAAGGAAAATCGCTTCCCTTGGTCGACATCGAGTGGCGCGGCGCCTACTTCGCCAGTACGCAGCGTGGTTTGGGCGTAAACATCGTCCGTCAGAGATCCACCCGTGCCGGACCACGTATCACATACGATCTGGGGCGGGACACTTCTGACTCTACGGCTCTAATAGGTCTTGCGGATGTCGATCCGACTGTGGAAGCGGGGGTGTTCGCTGAACACTTCACAAGAGCCTGGAGGATCAAGGCAGATCTCCGCATGGGACTGAACGGTCACGAAGGAATTATCGGATCCTTCGATGTCGCGTTGGGTGGCGCGCTCGCCGGCCGAACCAGCCTGATCATCGGCGGCAAAATTCATGCAGCCGACGAAAAGTATATGCAGGCCTATTTTGGCGTACCCGCCGGTGGCACCACGAATTTCACGTTCTTTCAGCCGAAGGCTGGGTTACGTGACATAACCGGGTATGCCACGATGACATATGTGATAACGGACAATATTTATGTGACCCTGGACATGAGTGCGAGCCTGATGACCGGCGACGCAGCAGATAGCCCCATCTCCATTTCTGACGATCAGTACTTCGTTGGAACGATGATTGCCTACCGCTTTTAAACCCACGAACTTGCAGGACAGACGACACGGTGACGACGCAGCGCTTGGGCGAATACGCCCAATTGCCCCGAGCCCAGGGATATACAGATGGTAGCGACGAGCTCAGACACACATTCATGGCATGAAGAATTCGACATCGTCGTAGTCGGATACGGATATGCCGGTGGTGTGGCGGCAATTGAAGCCAGCGAAGCAGGTTGTTCGGTATTGCTGATCGAAAAGATGCCGGATCCGGGGGGAATCTCCATATGCTCCGGCGGAAACGTCAGGGCTGCAGAAGACGCGGACGAGGCCTTCAAGTATCTCAAGGAGACCTGTGCCGGCACCACACCTGATGACGTGCTGAAGGCACTCGCTGTCGGAATGACAGAGGTTGTCGACTACTTTGAAAAGTTGGCCAAAGTCTCGGGCGCCGAAGTTCAATATCGCGAGCACCCGGGTAATTACCCCTTTCCAGGTTCCGAGACGTTCGGTTACGCCAGTATTGCTAGCGTTCCCGACTACGACGCTGCAGCTCGATATCCACATGTGAACAGTTACGTCCCAATTCACCGGGCCGCAGGTGCTCGTTTGTTCAAGGTGCTGGAAGACAATGTCGAACAACGAGATGTCACAGTGTGGCTGGAATCAGGCGCTAAACGCTTGATCACCAACTCTTCCGGAGAGGTCGTCGGACTAACTATTGGCACCACAGGCGGCGACAAGGACATCAAAGCTCGACGCGGTGTCATCCTGGCCTGTGGCGGGTTCGAGGCAAGTCCCGAGTTACAGCTTCAACATTGGCAGGAAAAACCTGTGTTACTAGCTGCATTCCGGGGCAGCACGGGCGACGGGATCCGCATGGCCCAGGATGCCGGCGCCTCTTTGTGGCACATGTGGAATTACCACGGCGTGTACGGATTTCGGCACCCGGATCCCGACTATCCGTATGGACTCCGTCCGAAACGTCTGCCGGATTGGGTGCCCGGAAAACCGCCGCGGAATGACGTGAAGATGCCGTGGATCGTGGTGGACCGCAGTGGTCGCCGGTACATGAACGAGTACCCGCCCTACATGCAGGACACATCCGCTCGCCCAATGTCCCTGTTCGACACTCACACGCAGAGTTATCCACGAATTCCATCCTATGTGGTACTTGATGACCCCGCGCGCTGGACTTGGCCATTGTGCTCGCCCACATTCAACGATCGCGGGTTCTCGTTCGAGTACAGCGAAGAATCTCTACGAGCGCTGGAAGACCGGATCGTCACCAAGGCCGATAGTCTGGCCGAGCTCGCGTCGAAAATGGGGGTGGAAGAGGCTGCCCTCAAGGAAACGGTCGATCGATGGAACGCGATGTGCGATGTCGGCCACGATGATGCGTTCGGACGACCCCCGCCCTCCATGATGAAAATCGAGACACCACCGTTTTATTGTGCCGAGGTCTGGCCGATCTGCTCCAACACCCACGGCGGCCCGGTACACAACGTGCATCAACAGGTCCTGAACGCATTCAATGAACCGATTCCTCGGCTCTACGCTGCCGGAGAACTGGGAGGTGTATTCGGCCATCTGTACCTGGGTGGCGGCAACATGGCCGAGTGCTTCGTGGGCGGTTGGACGGCGGCCCGCCACGCAGCGACGCTCGAGCCTTGGAGCTGATCAGCACCGTGAAGCCACCACCCTTCCACTACTACGATCCTGGCACAGTTCAAGAAGCTATCGCCCTCCTGGGTTCGCTCGACAATGCGAAGCTGCTGGCCGGCGGCCAGTCACTGATGCCTATGTTGAACATGCGCTACGTGCTGCCGGATCACGTCATTGACCTCAATCGCATCCCGGAATTGTCGCACATTGATGAGTCCGAAGACCGGATCGTCATCGGCGCGATGACTCGGCAGCGAGAGATTGAACGATCCGAGTTCCTTGCCCGGCGCTGTCCCATCTTTCGCGAAGCACTGATACAGGTCGGACATCGGCAGACACGGAATCGTGGCACCATCGGCGGCAGCTTGTGCCATCTTGATCCGGCCGCCGAACTGCCCGCCGTACTCGCGGCACTTGATGCCACCATTCACGTCACAGGACCCCAAGGCTCACGTGAGGTGCCGATCGCAGAATTTCCGGCCTTTTACATGACGCCTGCAATCGAATTGGATGAACTTGTAACCAGTATCAGCTTCGAACCCTGGCCTGAAGGACACAAATCGGCGTTCGTCGAATTCGCGCGCCGTCCGGGTGACTTCGCCATCGTCGGCGTTGCGGCACTGCTGGCGACCAACGATGCCGGAGAGGTGCTCCGCGCCGCCGTAACCCTCGCGGGTGTTGCGGCTGGCCCCGTGCGGTGCAGTGCAGCGGAGGAACAGTTGGTTGGGCCTGGAATCGGCGATGACTTGATTCGTGTGGCTGCTGAGACGTGCCGAGACATCGACGCCATGGAGGATGTGCACGCGCCTTCTTCCTACCGCCAGCATCTGGCTGCTGAGCTGGTTGCGCGTGCGGTCCAAGCCGCGGTAGATGGGCCGGGCGCGGGATTGTCGAGATGAGCATGACGCCTGAAGCCACGGACCGGAGAAGCATCAGCGTCACCGTCAATGGGCAACGCCACGACGTCGACGTCGAAACGCGGCTGACGCTGGCTGACTGTCTTCGACACCGTCTCGGCCTCACCGGCACGCATCTTGGTTGCGAGCACGGCGTGTGCGGCGCCTGCACAGTATTGGTCAACGGGAACACGGCACGCAGTTGTCTGATGCTCGCGGTACAAGCCGACGGCGCGGAAATTGCGACCGTGGAAGGGATTGCCTCTGAAAATGGTGAATGGCACCCCTTGCAAAAGGCCTTTCATGAGCATCACGCGTTGCAGTGTGGTTTCTGCACGGCGGGAATTCTGACTTCGATGGTGGAGTTCCTGCAGGAAAACCCCGATCCGGATGAGCCGGAAGTGCGCGAAGCTCTTTCCGGCAACATCTGCCGCTGCACGGGATATCAGGGAATCGTTCAGGCTGTTCTCGATGCAGCCCGACGCCTTCGCTCCCCGAACCAGGAGTCCTCATCATGAGCGAAGGTTTGATCGGCACTCCGGTTCGGCGTCTGGAGGATGCCGCCCTTCTCACGGGAACGGCGCGTTTCGTCGACGATATCGAAATCCCCGGAATGCTTGAGTGCGCCTTCGTACGAAGTCCCCATCCGCATGCAGTCATCCGCTCTATAAATTCGAGCGCTGCGATGGAGCTGCCTGGGGTACACGCGGTGTTCAGCTATGCCGATCTCGCACCGCTTCTCACAAAGAACCTGATTCCGCCCGACAATCCGAACCTTGAGTTCGCTGAGACGACGAAAGCGATTGTTCTGGCAGAGGATGAAGTCTGTTACGTCGGCGAGATTGTCGCGATCGTTCTGGCGGATTCCCGCTATGTCGCCGAAGACGCACTGACCCTTGTTGAAGTTGATTACGAAATTCTACCCGCCGTTTCTGATTGTCGAGATGCAATCGCTCCGGACGCACCTCGCGTGCATCGTCATGCATCGAACAACGTGGTCGCGGAATTCCGAACGGAGTTTGGTGACTGTCACGCAGCGTTCGCGAATGCGGCGCACGTCTTCAATCTTTCGCTGAAACAGCATCGAGGGAGCGGACACCCGATCGAGGGCCGAGGCATCGTCATCGAGTTCGACGCCGCGAACGATGGCCTGACGGCTTGGTCATCGACCCAGGGAGCCCATCGCGTACGGAATTCGCTGGTCGACATTTTCGGACTGGATGAGACGCGTGTGCGAGCGGCGACACCTGACGTGGGCGGTGGTTTCGGCTCTAAGCACATTGTCTATCCCGAGGAAGTTATCGCCTCAGGCGCCGCACTTCTCCACAGGTGTTCGGTTAAATGGATCGAGGACCGCCGGGAGCACTTTCTGGCCGCCATACAGGAGCGCGACCAGTACTGGGACGTTGAAGTGGCGACGGACACAGAAGGTCGCCTGATGGGCATACGCGGTTCGATGATTCACGATCAGGGGGCGTACACGCTTCTGGGATTCAACGTTCCACACAATGCGTCGCTTGCCGTTCCAGGCCCATATGTTCTGCCGAACTACCAGCTCGACGTCACCATCGCCACGACCAATCGGGTCGGCACTATCCCGGTCCGGGGCGCCGGATACCCTGAAGGGACGTTCACCATGGAGCGGATCATGGATTTGGTCGCGGATGAGCTTGGAATGGGGCGCGATGAAGTGCGGCGGCGAAACCTCATTTCGGCCGACATGATTCCGTACGAGCTGCCATTGCGCGCACGCGATGGTTCAACGACCCAATATGAAAGTGGTGACTATCCGGCCTGTCTCCAGAAGGCGCTGGACGGCTCAGACTTCGCGAACTTCCCCGAACGTCAGGCGCAAGCCAGAAATGAAGGTCGTTATATCGGGATCGGCCTTGCCAACTGTACGAAGATCACGGGACGAGGACCCTTCGAAACCGGAATAGTCCGAATCGGCCCATCGGGCCAGATCACCGTCCACACTGGTGCCATGCCAATGGGCCAAGGAATCAAGACGGCCTACGCGCAGATCTGTGCGGATCAATTCGGTGTCGACCCCGGAAACGTCAAGGTGATCGCCGGAGACACGGGCACAGTTCCGATGGGGATCGGGGGGTTTGGAAGCCGGCAAACCGTAACGGCGGGTTCCTCAATTCACCTGGCATCGATCGAGGTCCGGGAAAAGGCGTTGAAAACAGCGGCTCATATGTTGGAAGTGTCCGAACAGGACCTCGAACTGAGTGACGGCGAGATCAGCGTAAAGGGTGTACCGGAGCTTTCCGTGTCGTTGAGCGATGTTGCCAAGGC
>MDTE01089254.1_pt1 | contig 17008 bp, 17 predicted proteins | sample 811231 | NCBI WGS metagenome assembly MDTE01 (sample SAMN05326651, study PRJNA326480) | marine metagenome | isolation source: seawater | place: Indian Ocean: Red Sea | collected 2010
ACATGTCTTAGCCACTAGCCACTAGCCACTAGCCACTAGCCACTAGCCACTAGCCACTAGCCACTTACCGCGAGCCAAGAACTAAGAGGGAGATTAGGTCCAAGCGTTAGGGAACAAGCAGCAAGAAGAGAAAGGCAAAAAACAAAAAATTAGAAGCCAGGATTGAGTGCTCATAAAAGCGTGCTCATCAGCAAGAGCCAATGGCGAAGCTGGGGTTGTTTCTTCTCTCTGGTTAAAAAATACGATTAGGTTCGGCAGCTACGAGGAAAGTTGGCCCGGTCTCTGCACCATTGAAGCAGACGCGCAATTTAAGCGCTCCTCAATATAAAGAGACGTAAGCAGCCAATGAATGGTTCTAGTGGACAAGCAGCAATCGTGAACGGGGTGGTAGCGCCTCAGGATGCACCGTTCCTGCAGGCGAATCAATCCGCTGTATCGGGGGTTAGGGAGTTCCGTGAGGCGCTCGATGTTGCTGCTGCGAAAGAAAAAAATATTGAATTAAAACAATTAGATAGAGAGCCTTTAAGGCCGGCCAGTGCATGTGGCTCAAATGCGCAAGCGAACAACATCAGAGTATCGCCAATCGAAACTCAAGATGCTGCTTTGGAGTCCTGGGAGAGCCAGGGGACAGATGGTGAGACCTATGAATTGCTCGATTCTAGGCTCCCAGAAGCATACGTAAGCGGCAAGCAATTGCCAGCGATGGACCGGCAATCTTTGCCAGTTGACGTGCAATTTGCAGGTTCAGGACGTGAATCAGGCAATTCGCCTGTGGCTAATGCGGTTTCTGCATCTGCGATCAGTACATTGGTAGCTAAGAGTAATGGAAATGCCGCTAACAGCGAGATTACCAGCAAGATAGGCGAATCAGTGCTAGTGGAAGTACCGCTGCGTCAGGATTCATCGGCAAGGGCAATAGTTGCTGAACCATCGTCGACAGAGACCGAAGCTAAACGTTTCCTTTCATCGGGCGGCGAGACCCGAATAGGCCTGATGGCGCTTACGAGCGATCACGGGGTGGCAGGCAACAGTCGCCACCAGCCTTTAGCCGATCAGTCTGGTAGCAGCGTTCAGTTAGCGGCTAATGCTCAGCTTGCTACTAAGACGATGGCAGAGGGTAGCCAGCTATTACGCACTCCGCTTGGGATCAATGATTTGAATTCTGCGCGAATGACGAGAATGTCGCTTGATAGCGCTGCCGTGGCCGCTGGCTCGGGATCTGAGAGAGCCACCTCGTTGAGCCTGCACCGCGGCGAGACTTTACGCGGACAATTAGAACGCACTAGGCTTTCTCAGCGCGTGGATGGTGAGGGAGCTAGGAAGGGAGTCGATTCTGCGTTGAGACTTGCAAAGGTCGAGGGGCTCGTGAGTGAGTTGTCGTCAACCGCACCAAGGCTGGTAATGGCGCAAAGCTCGGCCTCGAGCCTGCTGCAGCCGGGTCAGGCAGCCGCAACCCTGGATCCAAACCTAGCGGCCACGTCATCAGGCAGTCTGACAGGCCAGCTAGCGCCCAAGAGCTTGATGCCCTTCACGGCGAGCGCGAGCGGCATTGTGAATGCCAAGATCGATAGCGCAGCCTGGATGGAGCAGATCGCGAATCATGCCAAGATGGCGATCAAACAGGATTTAAGATCTGTTGAAATCAAACTGACGCCGGCGCATCTTGGCACGATCGAAATCTTGGTCGCACAAGACGATGAGTCGACACAGCTGGCCTTTTTCACCAAGCACGCTCATGTTCGCGATGCACTAGAAAGCCAACTCTCGAGGCTGCAAAAGTTCTTTCAAGAGGATGGCCTTGAGCTTTCTGACGCTTGGGTCTCTGACCAATCCCTAGCGGAGCATCGAGAGCGTCAGAGTGCAGCTGAGCATGGTGATGATCGGCCTGGCGGCACGCTGGCTGACGTCATCTCAGCTCAGGAGTCTGTAAACGCTAGTGCTGATCAAAGGCAGAAGCCAGATCCTGATCGCCAGCTAGATGTTTGGGCTTAACAGGCAAAGGGCCCCACTCAAAGGCTGGCTCCCTGATAGTTGATTCAATCCGTTGAATTACATGGCTTTCAAACTACGCTCGCTGGTTCGGGCTTAACCCATTCGCAATTCCGTTCGCACCTATCTTTCGCGTCTTATCTCCGCTTACCCATGTCATTTTTTTGACGATTCCCGCGTTTTTTGATTTGTAAATATCATAAGTTATTGAAATTTAAATAAAAAATAACCTGGCACGGTGAGTGCTTTAGCTCTAACACAAAGCGCGTGTTGAATAGATACAGGCGAGCCTACTTCAGTGGTGTCCTGAAGATTAGATAGGAAGGATAAGTTGCCAAAAGCACAGGCGGGTTGAATTCGGGTGACGATCTAAATCGTATTCAGCAGGGCAATAACGAACGAATCAAGTATCACGGGCTAAAAAGCTCGAATGAGCGACCAAGAAGTATTGCGAGGTGTGGGGCCGGGTGCGAGGCTAGGTGCTTTCACACAGCAGGAGAACAACGTGAACAAAATGGTAATCATTGGAATTGCCGTCGCAGTCCTACTGATCGGTGGCGGGGGAGCAGCGTTTTACTTTATGACGCAAGCCCCGGCGGAGGACGTGCCTGAGGTTGACACGCGGGCTTATCAATACGTGCCCATGCCAGCGGTGGTCGCTAATTTTCAAGTGGGATCGGGCATGCGATATGTGCAGGTCACGGTCAATTTGCAAACTCGAGATGACGATTCTGCCACCAAAATGAAGGACAACACCCCGCTCATTCAAGGCGAAATGTTGATGCTGCTCCAAGAGCTGAACTTTTCGGACATCGAAGGCATCGACGGGAAGCGTAACTTAACTGACTTGATCGAGCAGCGGGTCGTTGCGCTGTTCGCAGGGGACCCTGAACCGTTTGAGTTAGAGCGGGTGGTCTTAACTGGATTCGTGGTGCAGTAATCATGTCTGACGAAGATATCCTCACTACTGAAGAAAAGGACGCCCTGCTAAAAGGGGTGGAAGACGGAGACGTCGAAACGGAAGCAGGTGAAGCTGCCCCGGGCGACATTCGTCCCTTTAACTTCGCAGCGTCGGCCAGCAAATTGCTGGATCGGTTTGCGCGACTTACGACGCTGAATGAGCAGCTCGCTTCGGACATTGTTGAGGATTTAACGCGAACCTTTCGCGTGGAGCCAGTGGTGACTGCAAGCGACATTAAGACGCGACCGCAAAACGATTTCGTAGCAAGTCTTGGTGCACTCTCGAGCATCGCCATCTGCGAGCTTGGACCACTTAAAGGGAAGTGGCTCTTTGTGATCGAATCGAAACTGCTCTACATCCTGGTCGACCGGTATTTCGGTGGTAAGGGACGAGCCCCAGCGAATAGCCGAGGGGCGAGCTTTACTCAGAGCGAAACCAAATTAGCTGAGCAAACGACGACTGCGATGCTCGCCAATCTCAAGAATGCCTGGGCAGAGGTGATTGAGCTGAGTCCGTCAGTCATCGAGATCGAATCAAATCCTGAATATTTAACGCTACCCATCTCAGATGAGCCCGTCATCCAGCTCAGCTTTGATATTGGTTTTGGCGAGGATACGGGTTCCGCCCATTTCGTCTTGCCCTACGCCATGCTCGAACCGGTCAGTCAAAAATTTGGTCTGGCTGCCGAGGAGAAATCGGCGGTGATTCGGGGTGAGTGGGCTGATGCCATTAGTCAGCAGATGCGGTCTGCAGAGGTCGAACTGCGTGCTGAACTACCGAGCATGAAGCTGACCTTTCAACAGCTACTCGATTTGGTGCCTGGCGACGTGGTGCCCATCAAGTCGCCAGATGATGTGGTGGTGAAAGCCGGTCATGTCGAAGTGTTTCAGGGCAAGTTTGGCACCGCTGAAGGCCAGAACGCAGTGAAGATCACGCAATCCGCTCTGTCTGATTAGGCGGATAGGAGAAAAGGAAAGACGTTATGTCAGAAGAAGATCCACAAGCACAGACGGTAGACCAGCCAGCGGTCACTCCAGATCCAGGCGCAGGTGCCCATCGAGAAGCGAATTTAGACGCACTGCTCGACGTGCCCGTGAATGTGACGGTAGAGATTGGTCGCGTTTCGTTGCCGATCAAAGAGTTGCTGAGTCTCGGACAGGGGTCCGTGGTACCGCTCGATCGACTCGTTGGCCAGGCCCATGACGTTTTAGTGAACGGCACGCTGATCGCGCAAGGTGAGGTCGTGGTCGTTGACGATAAATTCGGTATTCGGTTCACAGAAATTGTCAGCCCAACCGAACGCGTGAAGCGCCTCAAGTAGTCATCATGCGCCTTGTTTTTCCAATCATCGCGACTATCTGTCTCATAGCCTGGGCAGTGCCCATGGCACATGCGGCAGTACCGTTTCAAGATCCTATGGCTGGGGATTACCTCGGCCAGATGTTCCTTGGACTGCTCGTGGTCGTCGCGTTGATTTTCGTGTTGTCTTTTTTTGTGAAGCGCTACGGCCAGCTAGGTAGCACGAGTGAACTGAAGTTCAAGGTGCTCACGAGTCTTGCGCTTTCACAACGCGAGCGACTAGTCCTTGTTCAAATTGGCGATAAGCAGGTCGTTCTCGGCGTAGCGCCGGGTCACGTGAGTCAGGTGATGGAGCTTGATCAACCGTTGGTTGATGAGGCCTCCATATCGAGCTTGCCTTCCGGCAAAGCCTTGGATTGGACGACAAAGTTGCTTGCAGCTAAGCGTGGGGTGCAGCAGTCATGATGCGGTTCATCACGATACTTGGCGCGATACTGTTAGTGATGCCCGAGCTGAGCTTCGCCGCTGAGCAGGAACTGAAGCTCGTGACCATGCAGCCAGGTGCTGACGGCAGCGCGACCTATTCCACTAGCCTGCAAATTCTCCTGGTCATGACCATGCTGAGCCTATTGCCGGCCATCCTCATGACTATGACATCCTTTACTCGAATCATCGTAGTGCTTGCTATTTTGCGGCAGGCGCTCGGCACCATGCAGACGCCATCCAACCAGATTCTGATAGGTCTCGCCCTCTTTACCTCGATGTTCATCATGTCGCCTGTTTTCGAGGCGGCTTACTCTGAAGGGCTAAAGCCTTATATGGCAGAAGAAGTGGGCTTTGATGAAGCGACTGAAAAGGGCATAGCGCCGTTTCGTGAGTTCATGTTGAGTCAGACCCGTGAGGCTGACTTGCTGATGTTTTCCTCCATGGCGGGCAGTGAGGGGTATGCGAGCCAAGACGATATTCCTCTATCGGTGCTGATGCCTTCTTTTGTGACTAGCGAACTGAAAACAGCCTTTCAGATTGGCTTTCTGATTTTCATTCCTTTTCTTGTGATCGACCTGGTGGTCGCCAGTGTGCTCATGTCCATGGGCATGATGATGCTGTCTCCCATGCTGATCTCGCTGCCGTTCAAGATCATGTTGTTCGTGCTCGTGGATGGATGGTCGCTCGTCGTGGGTACCGTGACGGCGAGCTTTTTCGCCTGACGCTTCCAGCGCCACAAAGAACAGGGGCAATCAAATCTGCACTAACCGAGTCATTGTAAGGCGAGCGATCAAAAGAGCACTTAATGAGAGCGCTTAAAAAAAGCGCCTACAGAAAGCAAGGAAAGACAGCGCTTAAAGCGAGCAGCTGAATAGAGAAGCAAAAAGAGAATAGCCAAAGCAGACGGACAACAGCGCGGCCATAGAAATTGTCAAGCGAAGACGGTCAAAAAAGCGGTAAGAGACAGCGGTGACAAACAGCGGTAACAAACAACAGGAAAGCGCGGCGAAAGCATCAGCCGGTAATAGGAATCGAGAAGGTAGGACAGCGTCATGATGACACCCGAAGTGGTCATGGAATTAGGTGAGCAGACACTGATGATGGTGGCATTGCTGGCTGGCCCGCTCTTAATCGCAGCGCTGGCGGTTGGCCTCTTGATTGGTATTTTTCAGGCGGCGACTCAGATTCAGGAGATGACGCTGAGCTTCATTCCCAAGCTCGCTGCGCTCGCCATTGCGCTTGTGATCGGCGGCCCCTGGATGCTTCGCACCATCGTCGAATTCACTACCGAGCTCTTCATGCAAATTCCGGCGTTGGTGGGTTAGCCATGACGCTGACGATTGATCAAATATTGGCAATGATCAATTCGGTCTTTTGGCCGTTTGTGCGAATCGGCGCCATGTTTGCGGCTGCACCCATCTTGGGTGCTCGCAGTCTGCCGGTTCAGTATCGCGTCCTGGCTGCGCTGCTCATCGCCTGGATCATCACACCGCTCATTCCTTCATCGCCGTCCATCCAAGCATTCTCTGGTGAGGGCATGATGATTACGGTGACTCAAGTGATTGTGGGAGTCGCCATGGGGTTCATCCTGCAGATGGTGTTTGGTGCCATTGTCGTGGCGGGTCAGACCCTTGCCACCAGTATGGGTCTTGGATTTGCTGCTGCAGTTGACCCGCAAAATGGGGTTCAGGTGCCGGTGGTGAGTCAGTATTTCTTGATTCTCGCGACGCTTGTTTTCCTCGCGTTAAATGGTCATCTCGTGCTGATTGAGACCATCGTCGAGAGTTTCTTTTTGTTTCCCGTTGGTCCGGTCACCATCCCAGAAAACTTGCCGATGCAAACCGTGCTTTGGATTAGCGAGACCTTTCAAGGTGCGCTGCTCATCGCGCTCCCCGCGGTCGCAGCCATTTTGTTAGTGAATTTAGCGTTTGGGGTGATGACGAGAGCAGCCCCGCAGCTCAACATTTTTGCGGTTGGCTTCCCGGTCACGATTCTGGCGGGTTTCATCATGATGATGCTCAGCCTCCCCGTTTTCCTGCCGAGGTTTTCAGACTTACTCGAGCGCGCATTTGTTCAGATGCTGGGGCTCTTTGGGTGATCTATGGCTGAAGATACTGCGCAACAAAAAACAGAAGAACCTACCGAGCGCCGCCTGAAAGAGGCGCGCGATAAAGGTCAGGTTCCCCGCTCGAGAGAGTTGAACACCCTGCTGTCGCTCGTGGCTGCAGCCGTTGGCTTGGTGTTTCTGGGTAAAGCATTGATGGGCGATCTGATGACTATGATGTCCTCAGGGCTCGCCTTTAACCCCAACACACTGAACTCGACTGAGTCGGTTTATCTGGCGATTACTCAATTGATTCAGCTGGGGATCACTGCGATTGTTCCGGTGCTCTTTCTATTCCTAGCCTCTGCATTCCTGGGTCCGGCGGCGATGGGCGGACTGAATTTTAGTGTGGATGCACTCACGCCTAAGTTGGAAAAGCTGGATCCGCTGAAAGGGTTGAAGCGGATGTTTGGGCTGCAAAGCCTGGTCGAGCTGATCAAAGCCATTTGTAAGTTCTTGCTGGTTGCCGCCGTCGCTATCGTCATCATTTATTACTCCATCAGTGACCTGGTGTCGCTCGGCTTGCAGTCGTTCGTGATGGCGCTAGGCCACATGGGTGAGCTACTGATGTGGTCATTCATCGGGTTCAGCGCGGTGCTGATTTTGGTGGCGCTCATCGATGTGCCTTATCAGCTCTGGCAGTACAAAGATCAGCTCATGATGACCAGGCAGGAAGTGAAGGATGAGCTGAAGGACAGCGAAGGTCGGCCAGAAGTGAAGAGTCAGGTTAGGCGCCTGCAGCGACAAATGGCCGATCAAAGAATGATGGACGCAGTCCCTAAGGCCGACGTCATTATCACCAACCCAACACATTACGCAGTGGCGTTGTCATACAACCAAGACGGTTGGGGTGCTCCTCGAGTGGTTGCAAAAGGCCAGGATTTCGTTGCCCAGAGAATTAGAGAAGTGGCAGCGGAGCATGAGGTTCCCCTCTTTGAGGCGCCACCGCTTGCTCGCGCGCTGTACTTCATGGTGAAAGTTGGACAGGAAATTCCGAACGACTTGTATCGAGCGGTTGCCCAGGTCCTGGCTTACATCTATCAGCTAAAGAATTTATCGCCGACGGCGCAGACCCAGCCGGTGCGCCCTCGTTATTTTGATGTCCCGCAGAAATTTCAGGGTGAATGGACATGACCACAGACGCAGCCGTAATGAACGGGGCAGCTCCTGCTCCTAATGTAATGAAGGCGATCGGCATCGGAACACCGATTCTAATCATTACCTTGCTTGCCATGATGATATTGCCATTGCCGCCATTGGCACTGGATGTCCTCTTCACGTTTAACATTGCGCTATCGCTGGTGGTGCTACTTGCTGCTGTCTACAGCTTAAGGCCACTCGACTTCGCGGTGTTCCCTACGATTTTGTTAATCGCAACGTTGCTACGTCTCGCACTCAACCTTGCATCGACCCGAGTGGTGTTGCTCGAAGGTCACACCGGTACCGACGCGGCAGGAAAGGTCATTCAGGCGTTTGGTGACTTCGTAGTAGGCGGAAACTACACCGTCGGACTGGTGGTGTTCGCAATTCTTGTGATCATTAATTTTGTGGTGGTCACCAAAGGTGCCGGTCGCGTGTCTGAAGTTTCTGCGCGTTTCACGTTAGACGCGATGCCCGGTAAGCAAATGGCCATCGACGCAGATATGAATGCTGGTGTGATCTCTCAAGACGAAGCGCGCCGGCGACGAGCCGATATTTCGCGCGAGGCAGATTTCTATGGGTCCATGGATGGCGCGAGTAAATTCGTCCGTGGGGATGCCATCGCTGGGATTCTCATACTGTTCATCAATATTATTGGTGGCCTAGTAGTTGGCATGGTGCAGCACAACCTGTCGCTCAGCATGGCGGCAGAAAACTATGTCCTGCTAACCATTGGTGACGGATTGGTCGCGCAAATTCCATCACTGCTTTTGTCCACCGCTACTGCCATCGTCGTCACGCGAATCTCTGACAGCGCTGAGATGAACGACCAAATCGTCACTCAACTCTTTGATTCTCCCAGGCCACTCTTTATTGCAGCTGCGGTCATTGGCAGTCTTGGCTTAGTACCCGGTATGCCTAATGGGGTGTTTTTAGTCCTGGCGGCACTCATGGCGGGAGCTGGGTATTGGATTATGAGTCGATCAGAGGCTCCGCCGGACGCAGAAGCGATTGCGAATCAAGAGGCGTTGCCCGCGCCTGCCCCTGAGGCCGAAGAACTCGACTGGCAGGACGTACCACCCATGGACATGATTGCGCTAGAGGTGGGTTATCGCTTGATCTCTCTCGTGGATAAGAACCAAGGCGGTGAGCTGCTTGGAAGGATCCGAAGTGTGCGGAAGAAGTTATCTCAGGATTTAGGGTTCCTCCTTCAGTCGGTTCATATCAGAGACAACCTTGATCTAGACCCCAACCATTATCAAATCATGGTCATGGGGGTACCCGTGGGTCGGGGTGTGATCTATCCGGGTAAAGAGATGGCCATCAACCCAGGACAAGTGTTTGGCGAATTAAATGGGATCGCGGCGAAGGACCCGACTTTCGGATTAGACACCGTTTGGATCGAGCCGACTCAGCGAGAAGAGGCGCAGGCTATGGGCTATACCGTGGTTGACGCCGGCACAGTCATTGCGACTCATTTGAGTCAGGTTCTCAAAGATCACGCGCACGAGTTCTTGGGTCATGACGAAGTCCAAATGCTGCTCGACAACTTAGCCAAAACATCACCCAAGCTGGTTGAGAGTTTAGTGCCTAACCTCTTGAGTCTCGGCGCGGTGCTAAAAGTCATGCAGAACCTACTGTCGGAAGGCATACCCATCAGAGATGTAAGGACGATCGCCGAAGCTTTGGCGGAGGGTGCGCTGAAGAGTCAAGATCCTGACGCCTTAACGGGTGGCGTGAGAATGGCACTGTCTCGAACAATTTATCAGCAAATCAATGGCTTAGAGGATGAGCTCGAGGTTTTATCGCTCGAACCTCAGTTGGAACAGATGTTGCAAGATACCTTACGAGGTCAACAGACCAGTGTTGGACTGGAACCTGGGTTGGCTGAACAAATGTTGCAGCAGATCAGCCAGGGGGTGGCCAGAATGGAGGGCGAAGGTAAGCCCGCTGTGTTGCTGGTCGCAGCAACCCTGCGGTCTTGGCTTGCAAGTTTAGTGCGGACCAATCATCGAGGACTCCATGTGCTGGCCTACGATGAGATACCGCCAGAGAAGCGGATAAAGGTAAGCGGAAGCATCGGCGGAGCCGCAGCGGCTGCATAGCTGGGCACATGAGGAATGAAGGGATTGAGGCAAGGCTTCCATACGTTTAGGGCGATGGCGTTACGCATTGAGACATCGATGAGATCGTGCCACAGCAGAGCGTAGACCGCGATTAGAGATCGAAAGAATTAGGAATAGGTGCGGGTGCAAATCGCGATTCGCACAAGGGCTGGAGAGAAGGAATGGACATCAAACGATTCGTCACCGACGACGTGAGAGAAGGCATGCTGAGTGTCCGGAGCTTGCTTGGTCCTGATGCTGTGATTTTGTCGAACCGCAGGATTGGCAACCGCATTGAAATTTTGGCCACCAATGAGTTTGACGCCGAGTCTATCGACGTAAGAACTGCTAAGAAGCGGCGGGCGGAAGTAGAGGTTAGCGATTTTGGTGAGTCGGCGATACGCAATAAATATAGGGGTTTCGAGACTTCATCCCAGACAGTGAGGTCGGTTTCAGACGCCGAGGTCGATTTGGATGCTGCAGCGTTTGCAAGGCGCCAAGCGGACCAATATCAGGCCTTCACGCCGCAGTCCTTAGTGCCATCAACTAATGCTGGAGCGGCTGCTTTAAGTGATTTAACTGATGAGGTTGGTCAGAGCACAGCCCTGAGCCGAAAAGCAGCCCTGAGCCCAAAAGCAGCCCTGAGCCCAACAGAGGAAGCACTCAGCAGTCAGCATGACGCTTGTCAAAACTCTGCTTCTGCATCATGGATAGCCGCGTCGAATCAAGATGGCGGCTCTTCGGCAGCACCCGAGGGTTGTGCTCAAACCGCTGCTGAAACGCAAGAAATAGAGAGCGCTCAGGGTCAGGGACTTCTTGGTCGCTGGCGCGCTGCTCGGCAATCGCTCGTAGCCAATCGAGACGAACAAGCAGCTGAAGAATCAATTGAACAAACTGATCCAAGCAGCCAAGCCAAAATACTCGATAACCTGATAACGAACGAACTTGGAACAGAGAGTGATGTGAGTAGCGCAGGGAATGAGGGCGCGGATGCCTCAATTTCCACAGCGCAGGCGCAGACCGAATCAGTATCGGCATTTAATCTAGGCGGCGAGGCTTTGCCTCAGATGCGATCTGAATTGACCGGCGACCGGCAAGAAGCAGCCGTACCGCTCCTTGGCGCAACCCAGCGGTTAACTGGTCTTGGACAAGAGCTCGGTGAACTGAAAACGCTCTTGCGCAAAGAACTCACCCGCCTTCGCTCAATGCAAGGCCGCGAACTGCCGTTTGAAACCCATTGCAAAGAAGTGCTGGTGGAAATGGGTTTTAGTAACCAGGCCGTCGAGCAGGTCATCGAAGCATTGGCTGACGAAAGAGAGACCGCCAGTGCTTCACTCGGTGAGGAGGCTTCTATGGGGGCTTGTCAGCGTGTACACAACGCCCTTGCCCGCAGCATCCAAGTCGTCGATCGAGATCTCATCGGGGCTGGCGGCGTCTTCTCAATGATCGGAGCCTCTGGCGTAGGGAAGACTACGACTGTGGCCAAGCTTGCTGCTCGGTATTCATTGCTTCATGGACGCTCGTCGATAGGATTGATCACAACAGACGCGTTCAAAATTGGCGGTCAAGATCAGCTAGCAACTTTTGGCAAGTTACTGGGCATCGCGGTTCACGCTGCACACGATGAGGATCAATTAACGGATGCACTGAAACGCAACATGGATAAGCAACTGGTGTTGATCGATTCTGCGGGAATGAGCGCGCGCGATGTTCGCATGAATCGGCATCTAGCAAGGATCAAGATGCACGGCACTTTTGCTAAGAACATACTCATTGCCTCTGCGACCAGTCAGCCTGGTCTTGCAGACGTTGTACTAGAAGAATATGCCCACGCATCGGTGCACGGGGCTGTGTTGACGAAGGTAGACGAAGCCGTAAACTTGGGGCCAGGTCTATCGACTCTCGTTCAGAAAGCAGTACCCCTTGCTTACAGCTGCGACGGTCAAGGTCTAGCTGATATCCAAGTTGCGCACGTGACGAGCCTCTTAAAAGAGGCGTTTGCTCGAGTGCGCGAGGCGAGGGATATCGAATTTGAATCGCATGAGGTGCAGCAGCAACATGCCTGATCCCGTCCGAGTCATCGCAGTGACCAGCGGCAAAGGAGGCGTTGGTAAGACCAATGTGTCGGTCAACCTCTCTGCGGCATTGGCAGCTGCGGGCGAGCGCGTCCTATTGATGGATGCGGATCTCGGATTAGCGAACGTCGATGTCCTTCTCGGATTGTCACCAGAATTTGATTTACAGCACGTCATTAATGGCGAGAAAGCGTTGGATGAGGTAGTGATTCCTGGTTCAGCGGGCTTTCAGCTTATTCCTGCCAGTTCCGGTGTGGAACACATGGCCGAACTCACAACACTCCAGCAGGCAAGTTTGATCACGGCGTTTTCAGAGCTGAAGACACCCATCGACACGCTGATTGTGGATACGGCAGCCGGCATTTCCGGGAGTGTGGTGTCGTTTGCAAAAGCCTGCCAAGAGGTCATCGTCGTTGTTTGTGATGAGCCGACTTCACTGACCGATGCCTACGCCTTGATTAAAGTCATGTCGACGCGTCACGGGGTCTCTCGGTTTCAGATGCTTGCCAATATGGTGAAAGACGAGAACCAAGGCCTTTTGCTTTACGACAAGCTGCTAAATACCTGCGATCGATTTTTGAACGTTGGCTTGGGCTATTTAGGTGCGATGCCATTTGATGATCAGCTTCGAGCGGCCGTGAAAGCTCAGCAGCCGGTTGTATCGGCTTATCCGCGCAGTCGAGCGGCCAAGGCGATGGGGCGCATTGCTGAAAAAGTGAAAGCCTGGCCCGCGCCGGAGCATGGCACGGGTCAGCTCCAATTTTTTGTCGAACGATTATTTGATCAAGCGGGAGGCGCCGCCGCCGCGGCGAAGACGTAATGAACGCCGCCGCCGCTTACGCCAACCAACAAAAGGTGCAGCAGAACGAGCAGATTGCCGCGCACCTGCCACTCGTAAAGCGGATCGCACTTCATTTACTCGCTCGATTGCCAAGCAGTGTGGAACTCGATGATTTGCAGCAAGCGGGGTTGCTTGGACTGCTTAGTGCTGTCCGAAGTTATTCACCGGATCAGGGGGCTAGCTTTGAGACTTATGCGGGTATTCGTATCAAGGGCGCCATGCTCGATGAGCTCCGTAAGCTTTCCTGGGCACCCCGATCAGTGCATGAAAAAGCGCGCAAGATGGCGCAGGCCGTTCGAGATGTCGAATCCAGAAATAATGGTCAGGCCAGCGATGCCGAAATCGCCCAAGAAATGGGTGTGGGGCTTGATGAATATCACTCGATGCTCGCGGAGACGGCAAGCTGTCAGTTGCTCTTTATCGAGGATGCTGGCGTCGAAGATGACCAAGAGGCAGATGAAAATCCTGCCGAAATGATGGAAGACGAGCGGTTTCGCTCGGCACTTGCCGCAGTGATCGAGGGCTTGCCAGAGCGCGAGCGCATGGTCATGGCACTCTATTACCAAGAAGAGCTGAACCTCAAAGAGGTGGGCCTCGTGCTCGAAGTGAGTGAATCCAGGGTGAGTCAAATCCATAGCCAGGCACTCACGCGGATTCGCGCTAAAATGACGGCCTGGCGATAAGTCTAATCAGCGTATAACCGTGACAGGCAGTAACTCGCGCAGCTGAGCGGGCAATTACGACTGAAGTCGGTACAATGAGAGTGAGGCAGCCATTGGAGGGAGATGGTTCCCCATGGATCTTTTGACATTAACAGGACTGCTGATTGGCTTTGGTGCCATTTTTGGCGGTTATATCGGAGAGGGTGGCGACCCCATCTGGGTGCTGTTGCACCCGTTTGCATGGATCATCGTGCTTGGCGGGTCAATCGGCTGTGGGCTGATTGGTTTGCCCGGCACTCATGGGCGTCATGTGCTCAAAGTGACGCCGAAGCTGTTTTCGCGCCCCAAAATTGATGTCAATGGAATGATTGACAAGATGGTGGATTGGGCGCAAATCGCTCGCCGCGAAGGGCTATTGGGGTTAGAGGGCGTATCGGATACCGAGGACAATCAATTTGCTCGGAAAGGCCTTCGGATGCTGGTGGATGGTCGAGAACCCGAGGCGATTCGCAAGATTCTTGAGATCGAGCTTGATACCACTGAGTCGCTAGATATCGCCGCTTCCAAATTTTACGGAGAGCTTGGCGGTTACGCGCCTACCATCGGGATTATTGGTGCGGTACTCGCGCTGATTGTCGTAATGGGCGACTTGAGTGACCCGAATCAGGTCGGAGCAGGGATCGCCACCGCATTCTGTGCGACGGTTTATGCGCTGCTCCTTGCGAACCTAATTTTCCTCCCCTGGGGTGCGAAATTGAAGATCATCGCAGAAGAAGAAGCGCAGTTTCGTTTCATGATCGTTGAAGGCTTGGTACTCATCGCTTCGGGCGAAAATCCACGTAACTTAGAGGATCAGCTCCGGAGTTACGTGAACTAGTCTCTACGACCACGGTAGTCGCCGATCATGCCAAGAAAAAAGAAACCCGAAGAGCACGTTAATCACGAGCGTTGGATGGTGTCCTACGCAGACTTCATTACGCTGCTGTTCGCGTTTTTCGTCATGATGTATTCGATTTCTGTAGTGAACACTGGAAAGTTCAAAGTGCTATCCGAGTCGCTCACCGCTGCCTTCCAAGATCCAAATCGTTCCCTTGAACCCATCCATATTGGTGAGCTTGTGCGGTCGCCAGCAGATCGACCCATGGAAAATTTTGCGCAGAACGACCCTACGCGACAGCGGCCGGTCGAGATCCGCCAGCTAGCCGAACTCGTGGGTGTGGAGCAGGAAGCGCTTCGGCGGTCGGCTGAGCAGCTCGATGAAATTCAGGCGAGAGTCGAAGAAGCCATGAGCGAGATGATCGATCAGGGCGCTATTTCTATTCAGCGCAGTGAGTACTGGATTGAAGTGGAGATGAATGCTGAAGTGCTTTTCGATAGCGGTAGCTCCGATCTCTACCCATCGGTGGTTCCGATTCTGAATGATCTCGGGAAGATGTTAGTGGACTTCCCAAATCACGTGAACGTCGAAGGACATACCGATACGATTCCCATCAACACGGAAGCATTCCCGTCTAACTGGGAGCTCTCTGGTGGTCGTGCGGCAACGGTGGTGCGGTTGTTCGAATTTTCAGGGATCCAGCCGGATCGGCTTGCCGCGATCGGTTACGGTGAGTATTACCCAGTGGCTGATAACAGTACCCGCGAAGGGCGAACACAGAATCGTCGTGTGGTTGCCGTCATCCTGGCCGAGATCGGTGAGGGAATTGACGAAACGCTTGAGCAATTTGAGAAAGCGAAGAACACGGGTGTCCCCATACGCTGATCGCCCAGTAACTTGCAGCGGGTTGAACCATCCAGCTCACGCGCCATTATTTTACCTCCGTTTTGCAATCCCCTGGTTGAATTCCCCTGAACTCACAACCAGCTCCTTGCACTTCGATTGTTCGTTCGCTGACCATTTGGTTGTCGCGATTGATTGTTCTGCCTCCTTTCTTCATCCCCCGAGAGCCTGCGAATAGTTCCTTTCGCTTCGATTAACCGTTCACTAGCCATTGAATGCTCGGTGCTTACCATGCATCGCGGACTACTCATTCAGAAGCCAGACCGCCGCTCTCAGGGTTAGCCCGATTTGAGTGGTGCTGCGAGCTGTTTGAAACGAACGAGCCCATAACTCAAAGGAGCTAAGCGAAGCTGAGCCTCCTCACGGCTAACTGGCACTGCAGGGCGAGATCCTGCATGCTGCACACCCTTTCTTTGAGTTGAGTGGGCAGCGTGTTCGGGATGCAGTATTTGATAAAAACAGGGCGATCGACAGGTTGTTCCGCAGTAATGACTATCGCCTTATTACAGCTTTTTCTAGTAATGGCAGCTCAGGCAGAAGCGCCTTGGCCGGACCCAGAGCGATTTCGAGCGGCCATTCACGCGTTTGAAAGTGAGGATAGGAAAACGCCTCCACCGAGTGGCGCGATCGTCGGTACAGGGAGTTCCAGCATGCGGTTTTGGTCGGTTGGTGACAGGTTCGCTAGCGATCTTTCGCCGTTAACGGTCATTAATCGAGGTTTCGGCGGCAGTGTGATGCACGATGTGGAAACCTTCCTGGAACCCCTGGTGTTAAAGCATCAGCCCCGAGCAGTGCTGATTTATGAGGGAGACAATGACGTTGCCGAAGGGGTCCGGTCAACGACATTCTTGCTTCGTATGATCGCGTTCAAACGAGGCTTGACCAATTGCCGGCACCGCCCCGGGTCTATTGGTTGGCGGTTAAGCCTAGTCTCGCGCGCTGGTCGCTTTGGCCGCAAATGCAGGCGGTTAACGACGGGCTGAGGGAACGAGCCATTCGGCATCCACGCATTACGTTTGTTGATGTCGCGACACCGATGCTGAACGAGCAAGGGATGCCGCGCGAGGACATTTTTATAGCGGATGGGTTGCACATGAACGCTCAGGGGTACGACCTTTGGCGCGAGGCGCTACGCCCTATACTGCTTCCGGCGGAGCTTGAATTCGAACGGGCACCTTAGTGCCCGTATTGCGTTTCCATCCCCCGATATACTTCTCGCTAGCAATCGACTGCCGCAGCGTGTGGTTGGCTTGCTCGATGAGTCCTATAAGGTTGAGCGCCAACGCTTACCATAAGTCGTATTTTTGAATCTCTGCTCGGCCAACCACCATGTGGTGTACCTCATCGGGTCCGTCGGCAAAGCGAAGGTGGCGCATATCGGTGTACATATTGGCGAGCGGTGACCACTGCGAGATACCCGTTGCACCATGCATCTGTATCGCCTGATCGATAATGAGACAGTCTTTCGCGGGCACCTTGGCTTTAACCGCACTGACGTAGACGCGTGCTTCTTTATTGCCTAGGACATCCATCGCCTTTGCCGCTTGCAGGACCATGAGTCGCATG
>MDTE01192654.1_pt1 | contig 17007 bp, 13 predicted proteins | sample 811231 | NCBI WGS metagenome assembly MDTE01 (sample SAMN05326651, study PRJNA326480) | marine metagenome | isolation source: seawater | place: Indian Ocean: Red Sea | collected 2010
CTCGCTGCCGTCGTTTGGTACGACCGGCAAGGTTCCTGGGTCAGGATTAAGCGTAGCTGTCACTGATTCTCTAGATGGGGCTCCCATAGATCTACCCGAACCGCGAACGCCCCCCCCGACTCGACGCCGTCTCCCCAGATTTCCCGGGACGAGAACTGAATGCTGTAAAGATGCTCTGCCTCACGACACCCGAGCGCGTTGCGATCGGCAAAAACATGGGTACCATGATGGCGCTTGATTTCTCCAACCCTACCCCGGAGATACGATGGTACCCGAGTGTGGCCTGAGGATACTTCTTTGCGTACCCTAACCCTGTCACCCGGCGCAAAGCCCGCGGGTTTATCTGTCTCCATCTCCACTGATCCACCCTGCATGAGGATTGTTGGAACGTCCTTCGCCTGCATGGGAGACAGGCCCGAAGTCGAGACGTGGGACATCATCTTGCCGGTATTGAATTCGTTTTGGGAGACAAGGCCTTTTTCCAGCAGAAGCGTTTTTAATCCGACGCACCAGTTCTCGTAGTAACTGTGGCGAAGGTAATCCTTCGGCGTCTGGCGCTCTCGCGCGTGACGTGACTGATCCAGATTCCATTGACCTAAGAAGCCGACAGCCAGCGTTAAGGCGAAAATCCGCTTCTCCCATTCGGCATGAAAGACCGGTTCAGAAGACTCAGGCTCCGGTGAGATAGAGCCGAGACCCTCAAGGCCGCCAAGATCGTGACTGCCTCTCATGAATCGGCCTTTGCACCGCTATTGTCGCCGTCTTCAGTCACATGAACCGTTTCTACCCCGATCATGCTGTTGCGTGTAACGATGTTGGCCAACTCCTCCTCTGGCCAGTCTTCGGTTCCGACAGGTCGCTCGGGTAACACGAGATAGCGCATCTCGGCCGTGGAGTCCCAGATTTCGATTTGAACATCATCATCAAGAGAGGTGCCGAACTCCACTAGCACGCCACGCGGGTCACGCACAACACGTGCTCGGTAGGGGGCAGACTTGTACCAAACTGGCGGAAGTCCCAACACCGGCCAGGGATAACAGGAGCAGAGCGTGCAGACAACAAGGTTGTGAACTTTAGCTGAATTTTCAACAACCCGCATATGTTCACCTTGGCGCCCGGTGAATCCCAACGAGGCAATCGCTGCATTCGCATCCTTTAATAACCACTCTTTAAACTCGGGCTGCGCCCAGGCTTTTGCAACCACTTGCGCCCCGTTTCGTGGGCCGACTTTGTGTTCGTAGGTCTCAATCAGTGCATCCAACGTCTCTTCCGACACCAGCCCTTTTTCAACAAGTAGTGACTCCAGGGCTTTTACCTGAAGCGCAAGGTCGACCGGCGATTCAGTATGGTCGTGGGAATGATGATCGTCTGATGTCACGGTGGAGTCTGCTCAAAATAAGGTCATAGGCTTGATATCGGCGAGATATTCTGCCTGACCTTTTTTGTTTTGTTTTCCATTTCTACTGTCCTCGTCAAACCAAACAAAACCACTGCCCCCTCTAAACTACTGTTTTAATGGGAGAATTTGGTAGCGGGGGCAGGATTTGAACCTGCGACCTACGGGTTATGAGCCCGTCGAGCTGCCAGACTGCTCCACCCCGCATCAGGAAGATCATTTGCTAATAAAGTCACATTAGGCAACCGATGCACATTTTATCAAATTACATCATTTCTGTCTAAACTGTGTAGAAAAATCACCTGCAATCAAATGCAGATATATTGCTCTGCCCGCAGATTTCACAATTTAGATGGTTCGGTAAAATTTGGCACATAATTATAGAAAGTGCTTGAGGAATAGGTAGAATTAGCCCCGACATGGAAAACATAGATTCACTGGAAATTTCCCGATTTGAGCAACTAGCTAGCCAATGGTGGGATCTCGAGGGAGACTTTAAGCCGCTACATGAGATTAACCCCTTAAGACTAAACTATCTTGATCAGCGATTTTCGCTAAATGGTCGCCGGATTCTAGATGTCGGCTGTGGTGGCGGAATACTATCAGAAGGAATGTTTGATCGAGGCGCCACAGTAATTGGGATTGATGCCGGCTCAGCACCTATTGCAGTGGCAAAATTACACGCCAAAGAGACGAGTCGTAATATCCAATATCAGCAAGGAACAACAGATGATTTTGGTGACGAACATCATGCTAGCTTCGACGCTATTACATGCATGGAAGTTCTTGAGCATGTGCCGCATCCGGATCAAACGCTAGCAACCTGCGCTAAATTAGTCCGACCTGGGGGCTCTATCTTTTGCTCAACTATTAACCGGAACCCAAAATCTTGGGTATATGCTATCCTGGGTGCGGAATATATTTTTAGAATGCTTCCTCGCGGCACACATCGGTATGATCGACTCATTAGACCTTCGGAACTACATCAATGGGGTCGACAGTCTGGGCTTCAATTATTGGATCTTACCGGACTCCATTACAACCCATTCTCAAAAGTATATAGCATCGGCCCTGGTGTTGATGTAAATTACATCATGCATTTTGTTCGCGACTGATAGTCTTGTTTCTATCGTGCCTAGAGTCCCTACTAGTTTACTTTAATCAGTCAAACACAAAGAGTTGGGCTACCGCAAATCGTTCATTCAATGGAAATATTATATACACTGCTAGGGATCATCGCCGTAGCACTAGGACTTCTTGTCTACTATCGTATTTCAAGAATTAAGGAAGACTCGCCCGATCTGACAACGCTTATCCAAACCAATCATCAGCTTGTTAGTGATCGCCTTCAGCAGCAAGAACGTACTTTACGCGAGACCCTTGGCGAACAGCAAAAAAATTCAACATCAGCTATTCATCAACTAAACGAACGGTTAGCGGTTATTGCTAGCGCTCAGCAGAATTTATCAGAACTTTCGAGTCAAGTAGGCCAACTTCAAACAGTCCTCGACAATAAACAAGCTCGCGGAGCTTTTGGTGAACATCAGCTGGAACAATTAATTAAAGACGTCTTACCAACTGAAACCTATAGTTTTCAGCACACGCTCACGACGGGTCGAAGGGTTGATTGTCTTCTGTTGTTTCCCCATCCTCCTGGGCCTATTGCAGTCGATTCAAAATTTCCCTTGGAATCTTATCGTCGAATAGTCCAAGCAAAAGACGAAGAGACTAGGAAATTATGTCGAAAAGCTTTCTCAACAGATATCTCTCGGCATCTTGAGGATATTGCTAACCGGTACATTGTTCCGGGAGAAACTGCTGATACCGCATTGATGTTTTTGCCAACCGAAACAATTTTTTCGGAAATCCATACGTATCACGATGCAGTTGTGCGTAAAGGGCACCAGCTGCACGTTTATATTGTCTCTCCGTCCACAATGTGGGCAACATTAAATACAATGCGAGCAATTCTTCGCGACCTTCGCATACAAGAGCAAGCCGGAGTTATCCAAAAAGAAGCGGCCGAAATAGCTAAGGATGCAGAAAGACTTAACCAACGAGTAACGAGCTTGGAAAAGAACTATTCACAAATGGTTGACGAGTTTCGAAAAATTCGGATTTCGACCGATAAGATCACAGCTCGTGCCCATAATATCAATATGGCTGAGATCGATGAGCGTAGTGATTGAGGGTGATCCAAATTAGTGTTGCATAGCTAGACTAGAATAGTCATTTATCGCTAGCGAGCGGATTTAGGGATCAGTGTCAAGGGCTGCAGCTAAGGCAGGCATCGCAGAGAAAAGATCGGTCACCCAGCCATAGTCAGCAATTTGAAAAATTGGCGCTTCCTCATCCTTATTGATAGCAACAATGACTTTTGAATCCTTCATCCCGGCAAGGTGCTGGATGGCACCCGATATCCCGACCGCAATATATAGGTCAGGCGCTACAACTTTACCTGTTTGCCCCACTTGATAATCATTCGGCACATAGCCCGCATCAACCGCCGCACGTGATGCGCCAACTGCTGCTCCCAGCTGATCGGCAACTTGCTCCAGCATAGAGAAGTTTTCTCCGCTCTGCATTCCACGACCACCCGAGATTATGATACTCGCCGAAGTCAATTCAGGTCGTTCGGTAGACGTCAACTCTTCCCCCAAAAATGTGCTTAAGGTCTCGCAGTCAATCGATGGAACCTCTACTACTGACGCACTGCCACCTTGTATAGTAGCTGCCTCAAATGCTGTAGTCCGAACCGTGATGAGCTTTATGGCATCATTTGACTGCACAGTAGCTAACGCGTTTCCTGCATAGATAGGCCGAACAAAGGTGTCTTTCGACAGGATAGCGCTAATATCGGAAATCTGTTGTACATCCAATAATGCCGCCACCCTCGGCAATAAATTCTTGCCATAAGTCGACGCTGGAGCTAAAACGTGACTATAGTCGTTTGCTAAGGATTTAATCAGTGGCGCGAGATTCTCGGGAAGGTCATGTTGATACATTGGGTCGTTAACGACCAACACTTGACTAACCCCATCAATAGTTGCACACGTATTTGATAGCGAACTACAATCATTACCAGCAATCAAAACACTAATATCTGAACCGATTTGTCCTGCTGCAGTTATAGTGTTGAGCGTGCCTGATCTAAGCTCCTTCCCATCATGTTCTGCAATAACTAGAATACTCATCTATATCACCTTTGCTTCGTTTCTAAGTTTGTCGACTAACTCTTCAGCGCTCGAAACTTGTACGCCAGCATCTCTCCCCGGCGGCTCCTCTACGTTGACGACACGTGTCCGCCTGGAAACATCCACCCCAAGCTCTTCCGGCGTGAGAACATCTATAGGCTTCTTTTTAGCCTTCATAATGTTTGGCAAGGAGGCATAACGTGGCTCGTTTAAACGCAAATCGACTGTAGCGACAGCAGGCAACGATAAAGCGACCTTCTCCAGACCGCCATCTACTTCCCTGACCACGTTTACGTTATCTCCGTCAACTTCCAACTTTGAAATAAAGGATCCTATCGACCAGCCAAGCAAACCAGCAAGCATTTGCCCTGTTTGATTATTGTCGCCATCAATAGCCTGCTTGCCAAGCAACACAAGTCTTGGATTCTCCCGTAAAGTAATGGCATGAATCAATTTAGCCACCCCAAGTGGCTCAGTATCGTTATCAGCCTCTACCAATACGCCTCTGTCAGCACCCATGGCTAGGCCAGTTCGAATAGTTTCTTGACATTGGGGGGCTCCGATTGTGACCAAAATAATTTCCTCAACAAGCCCCGCCTCTCGTAGTCGAATAGCTTCTTCGACAGCTATTTCACAAAATGGGTTCATTGCCATTTTTACATTATTTAACTCAACAGCGGAGCTATCAGACTTAACACGGATCTTTATATTCGCATCGATTACACGCTTAATTGGCACTAACACTTTCATGGTCTATTCCTTATACAAAATATATGAAATTAATACCGCCTATTAAATACAAATCAATAAACTATTCCCTAAGAATCCTATTCTGTGGATCGTATGGTGATTCTGGCAAAATAATAGCAGGCCATCGCTTGCCCAAAATTTCAACTTCACAAGTATCTCCTACACTTAACCTGCCACTATTAACCATTCCCAGCGCTAAAGATTTTTGAACACGCCAACCATACCCACCGGATGTGCAACGGCCTACAAGTTCTTGGCCCAAGTATATCGGCTCAGATCCACGCGGATCGGCATCACCCATCTCCAATAGAGCCAATGTAACAAATTGCCAACGTAACCCCTTTTCCTGACACTCAAGTAGTCCCGTCTTGCCAACAAAATTGTCCTTTTCAAGCTTAATGAATCGATCTAATCCAGATTCAAATGCGCAGTATTCTATCGAGAGCTCCCGCGGAATTAGTCGATATGACTTTTCAAGTCGCAACGAATCCATTGCTCTAATGCCAAAAGGCTCAAGCATAAAGTCGTTACCAACATCAAACAGTAAATCATAAATATAATTCTGCATTTCTATTGGATGATGCAGTTCCCACCCAAGCTCACCTACGAAATTTACCCGAACTGCCTCAACCTGAGCGAGGCCAATATTTATCGATCGTCCAGTCAACCACGAAAAATCATCCGATTCCATAGAGGCTGTAGTCACTGTTTGGAGTAATGACCGCGACTTTGGCCCCGCTAGAACAAAAACTCCATATTGGGACGTTACATTCTCTAATTGAACAGTTCCGTCTCTTGGCATCGCTTTTTGCATGTAGTCCCAATCATGCCTCTGAAAAGCCCCAGCTGATACAAGATAAAAGCAATCTTCTTTGATCTTGTATACTGTAAACTCGGAGCGAACACCACCGTGCTCAGTGAGCAAATGACAGAGACTGATCCTACCAACCCGATTCGGAATTCTATTTGCAAATTGCCTATCTAACCAACTTTCTGCACCCGGCCCTTTTACATAAAACTTTGAGAATGCTGTCATATCCAACAAGCCCACATGTTCATTGACATGACGACACTCCCGCCCGACAAAATCAAAATAATTACTACGTCGAAAACTCCATCTTTCCTTTATATTGCCATCGAAATCTGGCGGCGGGTGATTATCACTAAGCAAGGTCTTGGGCTTCGACAACTCTGACTCGGATAGCGTATATTGAGGGGGCGCGAACCAGTTGGCACGTTCCCACCCAAATACGGAACCAAAAACGGCGCCACGGTCTTTTAGCCTACTATAACAAGGAGATTGCTTAAGGGGGCGACATGCAGATCGCTCTTCATCTGGGTAATGAACAGTAAATACCATGGAATATGCTTCCTCATTCTTAGCGCGCAGATATTCTTTAGTTGCATATTGTCCAAACCGGCGTGGGTCAACCCCCATCATGTCAATTGATGGCTCACCCTCGACAATCCATTCTGCGAGCTGCCAGCCGGCTCCTCCTGCTGCAGTAATCCCAAAACTATGACCCTCGTTCAACCAAAAGTTCTTCAAGCCCCATGCGGGACCGACAATCGGACTCCCATCAGGCGTATAGCAAATAGCGCCGTTGTAAATCGACTTAACTCCAAGTTCTCCAAATATGGGTACTCGATGAATTGCGGCTTCGATATGAGGCGTTAATCGATCCAGATCTGGAGCAAACAATTCATATTCAGCATCGGTATCGGGACCATCGACGTAACAACAAGGCGCTCCCTTTTCATATGGGCCCAGTAGTAGCCCGCCATTTTCTTCACGCATATAAAAAGAAGCATCTGAGTCGCGCAGGACGCCCATCTCGGGAAGACCTTCCTTATGTCGACTGACAATATCTGGATGCGGCTCTGTAACAATAAATTGATGCTCAACCGGGATAACTGGTATATCTAACCCAACCATTTGTCCTACATTTCTAGCAAAATTTCCCGAAGCAGCGACAACATGCTCACAAGAAATTTCGCCTTTGTTAGTAATGACGCACCACTCGCCACTCCGCCGCTTATTTATTTCAAGCACGCTAGTGTTACGATAAATTTCGGCGCCGAGTTGTCTAGCTGAACTAGCTAAAGCCTGGGTAAGATCTGCCGGTTGAATATATCCATCATCGGGATGTTGTATCCCACCGATTAATCCGTCAATATTACAAAACGGCCAGATACTCATGATCTCCTCAGGACTCAGGAATCTTACATCGACTCCAATAGTCTTTGCGACACCAGCATAGAAATGATACTCATCCATCCGATCTGCTGTACAAGCCAGCCGAATATTTGATACCTGCCGCAAACCAATACCTTCATCTCGCCCGTCTTCAAGCTCGCGGTATAAATTCACCGAATATTTGTGAATTTGGCCTACCGAGTAACTCATATTAAAAAGCGGCAACAATCCAGCCGCATGCCACGTAGACCCGGATGTCAGCTCTTTTCTTTCAACTAACACAACGTCACTCCAACCTTTCTTCGCAAGATGGTAAAGTGTACTGACACCAACTACCCCACCGCCTATTACAACAACACGCGCCGAGCTTTTCATGTCTGCCTCCCTACCAAATCAATTTACCCGCTATCAATTTATGAATCCTTCTGTTGTAGTCAAACTATTTATCATTGCATATGCTACTCGCAATCATCGAAAGTGTCATACTCACCTATAGCCGAGCTTAGAATAATCAATTAGCCGACTATTGCCTAGCTCCAATTGAGCTGGCGCTACTGACAATGTAGCAGTCGCGAGCCGAGAAGACACGACCATAGCCTTCAATAGATACTAGTGGTTAAAATAGGGAGCACTATGGCTGCACAACGACGACGTAGCAAGAAAACTTCTGGTCGCAGGACAAGACTTAAAGACCCTTTCGACTCGGCGCACCCAATTCCCTACATTACTCGGCGGGTTCCAGTTTATGAGCTAGCATCTGAGGAGCTACTTGAAATAATTGAAAACAATGCTGAAACAGTACTCGAAGACATTGGCATTGAGTTCCGTGACGATGAGCAAGCATTAGAGCTTTTTCGATCCTCAGGATGTCGTGTGGAGGGCAACTCTGTCAAATTCCCCCGTGGTATGTGTCGCGAAATTATTCAAAACAACGCGCCATCGGAGTTTACCCAGCACGCTCGTAACCCCAAACGCAGCGTCAAAATTGGCGGTGACAGCACGGTATTAGTTCCGGCCTACGGATCACCATTTGTTCGTGACCTGGACAATGGTCGGAGATACGCCACATTAGAGGATTTTGAAAACTTCACTAAACTCACTTGGATGTCACCATTCTTACACCACTCGGGGGGCACCTTATGTGAGCCTGTTGACATTCCCGTCAATAAACGACATCTGGATATGATCTATAGCCACATTCGCTGGAGCGATAAACCATTTATGGGATCTGTCACAGCGCCTGAACGCGCCCAAGATACAGTTAATATGGCGAAAATCGTTTTCGGAGAATCATTCCTTGATGACAACTGTGTCATAACTAGTTTAATTAATGCAAATTCACCGATGACCTTCGATGCAACGATGCTTGCGGCAGCCCGCGTATATGCGGAAAATAATCAAGCAAATGTCATCTCACCATTTATTTTAGCTGGAGCAATGTCACCGGTAACGGTTGTGGGTACGTGTACACAGCTATTCGCGGAAGCACTAGCAGGCATGACTTTCGTACAACTTACAAAGCCGGGTGCCCCGGTAATTTTTGGCACGTTTAGCAGCTCTATCTCAATGCAATCAGGTGCTCCAACATTTGGAAGCCCAGAACCATCAATGGTGCTATATATTGCCGCAGCGTTAGCCCGAAGACTTGGGGTTCCGTTCCGAAGTGGTGGTGGGTTATGCGCCTCTAAGGTTGCCGATGCACAAGCGGCTTACGAATCCTCGAATACACTACAAACTGCTATGCTTGCTGGAGTACATTTTATGCTGCATACATCAGGTTGGTTGGAGGGTGGACTAACTATGAGTTATGAAAAATTCATCCTTGACACGGATCAGGCTGGCATGATCCAAGTCTTTCTGTCAGGTGTCGATAGCTCAATAAATGGGCAAGCCATGTCAGCAATACAGGAAGTCGGGCCTGGTAACCATTTTCTCGGATGCCAACATACTCAAACAAATTTTGAGTCTGCCTTCTACAGATCAGCGGTTGCTGATAACACGAGCTTTGAGCAGTGGCGCGATGACGGAGAAAAAGATGCGGAGATACGCGCTAATAAGATTTGGAAGGATATGCTTAATACGTATGAGCCACCTTCAATTGAACCCGGCGTAAATGAAGAGTTATTAGCGTATGTCAAGAGCAAAAAGGACTCCCTGCCTGATCTCAACTATTAAGATAGTTAATAGGAATTCTTGTTATTAGAGCAACTTAATCATACTTTCAGCATCGCTTACTTGAAACTCGCCACCGACTTCTACCTTCAATTCAGTTAAGACCATATCATCAACTATCATTGCGTACCGACATGATCTAATACCAAAACCAGCATCTGACAAGTCAAGCTGTAATCCAACCGCAGTAGTAAAAGTAGCCGATCCGTCAGACAACATTACTACTTTATCTTTTGTATTTTGATCCCTCCCCCATGCATCCATGACATAAACATCGTTAACAGACAGACAAGCGATAATATCAACTCCTTTCGCAAGGATTTCAGATGATTTTTGTATGTATCCAGGTAGATGCTGCGCCGAACATAAGGGTGTGAATGCTCCTGGAAGCGCAAATAACACCACATGCTTACCTCCAAACAAGTCCTGAGTCATTATTACCTCTGGACCGGAAGGACCCATTTGGCGCAGTTTTACGGTAGGTAATCGCTCACCAATTGTTATCATAGAATTTCCTTGGCCAACAGTTTGGCAAAATATCAACATTTGTTATATGAGGAAGAATGGACATGTCCACCCGAAATCGGACAAGCTAATTTCTACAGCAAACTTAACAACAAAAGCCGTACAATAGCTGCTTTGGGCTCAACTCGTATAAATTATCACTCCGAATCGAACATGACAAACCTAATTGACTTCCGAAGCGATACGGTAACTAAGCCCACCGATGCGATGAGAAAGTGCATGAACGAAGCATCTGTTGGAGATGACGTTATGAGGGAAGACCCAACGGTTAATCGTCTAGAGCGCGCTGTTTCCGAGCTCTTTCATATGGAATCGGGCTTATTTGTGTCAAGCGGGACTCAGAGCAATCTCCTTGCCCTATTTAGCCATTGTGAACGGGGAGACGAATATATAGCTGGGCAGGAGGCGCATAGCTATCTCGAAGAAGGTGGCGGAGGCGCAATTCTAGCTAGCTTACAGCCCCAGCCGATACCAAACGAGCCTGATGGTACAATTTCTCTAACATCGATCCGTAACGCCATCAAACCTAATGATTTCCACTTTGCTCGAACTCGGCTTTTGTGTTTAGAAAATACATGGCATGGCTATCCATTACCGATCGATTATCTGTCTGACGCCTCAATCATTGCGCAAAATCATAACCTACGCTTCCATCTAGATGGCGCTCGCATCTTCAATGCTGCTGTTGCGCAGGATATAGATGTCTGTCAAATCAGTAGTAACTTCGATTCTATCTCTGCATGTCTCAGCAAGGGTCTTGGCGCTCCGGTGGGTTCAGTCTTATGCGGTCCTCGGGAATTTATTGATGTTGCTCGACGATGGCGAAAGGTGCTTGGTGGTGGCTGGCGCCAAGCGGGAATTCTTGCTGCAGCAGGACTTTACTCGATAAAAAATAATATAAGGCGATTAAAAGATGATCATGATCATGCAGCCTTGTTAGCTGAATTACTTGGAGAGATAGACGAAATATCAGTTGATAATCCAAAATTACGCACTAATATGGTATGGGTTGAAATTCCAGAAGGATCTATTCCGTATATCGAATCTTATCTACGAGCACAAGGCATATTGATTAGCATGGACGACTACCCAATTCGCTTGGTCACACATCTCGATTTAACTGAAACAGATATTCACATCACTGTCGAAGCATTTAAAAGCTTCTTCCGTGAGCAGGGCAAGATATAGCTAAATCAGCCAGACTCACTGATAATATATTTCCTGTTGCGTTTCCCTGGCTGAAATGAATCTTCTTAGTAATGCTTCCTCTTTCTCCTTTGCGCGTTTAGCGGAACTTGCTTTCACTGGCCCATAACCCCGTATATCCAGAGGAATTGCAGCAATTTCTGTCGCGATATCTAAATTACTCGAAGATAAAGATCCGACAAGAATTTCAATCGTTTCTTCGTAACCCTTTATTAGTTTCTTTTCTAGCTGTCTATCCTTAGTATTTCTAAAAATATCGAACCACGTGTTACGAAAAACCTTACATGCCGCTAATAGCCGAAAAAATACAATTATCCAAGCCCCAAATTCTCGTTTAGAAGGCCTTCCACTGACCGGATTAACACGCGAAAATATTGGTGGGGCTAAATGAAATCGAAGCTTGTAACCAGGCTCAAAGGTAGATGTCAGTTTACTTTTAAAGCTCTCGGACAGAAACAGCCGGGCTACTTCGTATTCATCCTTGTATGCCAGCAGTTTTGCATAGGACTGCGCAACTGCCTTTGCAAAGGCCTGCCCGCCATTGGAAACATATTGCTCAGCACTGGTAACGCGATCTACAAGATTTCTATAACGCTGAGCGTATTTCCAACTCTGATAAGCAGTGAGAAGAATTTCTCCATTCTTAATAATATCCACGAGTGAATTGCCACTTGCATCATCAGCAACATATTCACCAAATAACTGACTTTCAAGTTGATTAGGATATGCCGTGGCACTACGCCCAAGTCGAAATGCAGCTATATTCTCCTCAACGGCCTTTCCATTGATCGCTATAGCTTGCTCAAGCGCTTGGCTCGATAATGGTATTCCGCCTTTTTGAAAAGCATAACCAAGCATGACTAAATTGGCTACGATAGAATTTCCAAATACACTATTGGCTACCTTCGTCGCATTTATTCTATGCAGCATAGATGAACCGACTATCGCTTCAATCAAGGCTACCAGCTCTTCTGATGGAAACTCTATATCTGGCTTTCTAGTAAAGTTACCTGTCATCATTTCATATGTATTCAGAACTACCAGCGTGTCAGAGCTAGTCTTCCTAAGAGTTTCAGGGGAAGCGGATGTAACGATGTCGCAGCCAAGTAGAAGATCTGCACCGCCATCCGCTACATGAGTCGATGTTATGCTTTCCGGGTGTTCCGAAAGAATTATATGGCTTGTAACTGCGCCTCCCTTTTGAGCTAAGCCTGCCATGTCAAGCACTGAGCAACCCTTTTTTGAAATATGCGCCGCCATTCCTAACAGTGCGCCTACTGTCACAACGCCTGTTCCACCCACACCAGTCACTACTATGTTGTAGTTTCCTAGGATTGGAGCTAGTTCCGGCTCAAGCAATAATGTGTTGGATAATGAATTAAACTTGTCTCTGAGTGGCGCCTTGACTAACCTCGCACCCCTAACAGAAACAAAACTCGGACAAAACCCCTCAACGCAAGAATAATCCATATTACAAGATGATTGATCTATGGCTCTCTTGCGACCTGCAGAGGATTCTGCTGGGATAATTGCCACACAATTTGACTGCACACCACAATCCCCGCAACCTTCACAAACCTCTTCATTAATCAAGATCCGACGGTCTGGAGTAGGCAACGTACCACGACTGCGACGTCGTCGTTTTTCTGCCGCACATGTTTGGTCATACACAAGTATGGTAACGCCAAGAACTTCTCGTAGCTCACGCTGCACCAGAAGCAGCTCAGCACGATCACGCACCTCAACGTTGGGAGCCCAGTCTGCATTGCGAAAATATTTTCCAGGCTCGTCAGTCACTACTACTATCTTTTTCGCGCCCTCCGCGTGAACCTGACGTGTAATTCGTGGGACGTCCAGCGAGCCATCTACAGACTGTCCGCCTGTCATTGCCACAGCATCGTTATATAGAATCTTAAATGTGATATTGGTGCCAGCGGCTATCGCGGCGCGAATGGCTAATAAACCAGAGTGGAAATATGTACCGTCACCAATATTTTGAAATACGTGTTTATCGGCGCTAAACATGCTCTCGCCAATCCAACCCGCTCCCTCGCCACCCATTTGAGTAAAGCTACTGGTATTACGTTCCATCCATTGAGCCATAAAATGACAACCAATACCAGCTAATGCGCGGCTATCTTCAGGAACGCTCGTAGATCTATTATGGGGACAGCCTGCGCAAAAGTATGCCGAACGAATCATCGGAGAGCTTTCGTGGTCAGTGCGCCCACGAATACCCCTTAGCCTGTCTATTCTTCTGCTCAGCTCGGGATCATTATCAGCAACAATCAGCCGCCTACCTAGCTCAAGAGCGATATTGACTGCCTCAAGACGGCCTGCAGCATCAAAAAGAGGTGCGCCCTCCTCATCATATTTCCCAATGACAATTGGGTGTTCACTGCATCGGTAGAGAATGCTCTTTACTTGATCTTCGATTAGCCCACGTTTCTCCTCCACAACAATAATCTTACCTAGTCCCTTTGCAAAATTAATAATACCTTCTGGCTCGAGCGGCCATGACATTCCTACTTTATATAATCTCAGGCCAAATCGCATCGCTCTGCGATCATCAATGTCAAGTTCTAAAAATGCGCGCCGCACATCACTGTAGGCCTTACCTGTAGTGACAATTCCTATATGGGCTTGACTATTTTCTATGACGAGCTGATCAATGCTATTAACACGCGCAAACGCCTGAGCAGCTGGCAGCTTCAGCTTGTGGATGCGCCGCTCTTGCTCAAGGAAAGCATCAGCTCTCCTGATATTGAGGCCATCGGATGGGATATCAAAGTCATCTGGTATGATTATCTTCCCTAATTCTGAATTGATTTCAATGGAAGCAGATGACTCGATTGTGTCGTGGACGCACTTCATTCCTACCCAGCATCCACTAAATCGCGACATCGCCCAACCATATAATCCGAATCGCACAACATCTTGAACACTAGCAGGATTGAGAATCGGTATCAAAACATTTACCAAGCCAAATTCACTTTGATGCACAGTAGTAGATGATTCTGCTGTATGATCATCACCCATCACAATCAATACACCACCCATCTTTGCAGAACCGGCTAAATTGCCATGCCGGAAAACATCGCCACAACGGTCCACACCAGGACCTTTACCGTACCATAAACCAAAAACACCATCGTACAGACCTTTCCCACTAAGCTCTGCCTGCTGCGCCCCCCAGATGGATGTAGCTGCTAACTCTTCATTAACTGCTGGCAAAAACCGAATACTTTTTCGATCAAGATGCTCTTTGGCTAGCATTAGCTGCTGATCTAATGCGCCAAGTGGTGAGCCTCGGTAGCCTGTAACAAAGCCTGCAGTATGGAGACCTGCTTTCTGATCTCTAGTGGCCTGCATAAGCATCAGTCGCACTAACGCCTGAGTCCCTGTCAAATAGACACGGCCCTGCTCTATAGTGTACTTGTCTTCTAGCGAGACATTGCTTAATGAGTCGCTTGATCTGGTTACACTCATTGCCCTTTATAGACTTATTATCCTTAAAAAATGTTTCCGAACGACCTAGCACAGAGACCGCAGACTATAGCTAAATCACCCCTTATAATACCGCCACATTGCCTTTATCACTCGAAATGATAGCTTCAGTCGATAAATCAATGGGATCTAACTGACTCTTAGATGTGAACTCCGCTTATTTTATGTAATATTGCCCTCCGGTATCCTAAAACCAATATGGTTGCTGATGCTGATATAGTTATCGACCGAGGTCGAAAGAAAGATAAATGGAGACAATGCTCACGCCAACAACAAAACGCTATGGGTTTGTTCTTTTTCCTGACTTCACCATGATCTCCCTATCGGCCTCTATAGAGCCATTGCGAATGGCAAATCGTATTAGCGGTAAACAACTATACCAGTATTCCCTGTTTTCTATTGATGGGCTCCCAGTATGTGCAAGTAACGGACTGTCGATTGGCCCAATCACCCAGATCTCTAACGACAACAAGCTCGATGCACTATTCATATGCACCGGTATAACAATAGAAAAAAATTGGGAGCCAATGCTCGCCTCGGCACTAAAACCATTTATCAGAGAAAATGTTGTTATCGGTGCAATATGTACAGGCAGTTACCTATTGGCTCGTATTGGCCAGCTCGACGGCTATCGCTGCACCGTGCATTGGGAAAACATTCGAGAGATGCGTGAGGAATTTCCGCAACTTATTATCTCTTCTGAGCTTTTTGAGATTGATAGGCAGCGATATACATCCTCGGGCGGAACCGCACCTATGGATATGATGCTAAATCTAATTCGACGACAACATAACATAGAGCTTGCAACATCAATTTCTGAGCAATTTATATGCGACCGGATTCGTACCGCAAATGACCGGCAACGAATCCCGTTGAAACAACGCTTCGGCAGTAGTCAACCGAAACTAGTCGAGGCCGTTGAGTTAATGGAGTCGAATATTGAGGAACCAATGAGTTTGGATGAATTGGCAGGTCATGTCGGCATTTCGCGCCGTCAACTTGAACGGATATTTCGGAAACACCTGAACTGCGTACCTACTCGTTATTATCTAGAGATACGTCTGAGAAGAGCCAGAGAATTATTACTGAGTACGCCACGATCTATAGTCGAAGTAGCTTTTGCATGCGGATTTGTCTCACCGCCGCATTTTAGCAAGTGCTACAGGGAGTTCTTTAATATTTCGCCCCGGGATGATCGACGTGCAATAGCTCTCGAACCAGCGAGTCAGTGGCGAGAACAAATAACCCATCACTAGCTAGATTATCAATAGCAATCCTTTTCAATCTTCAGCAGGTACACTTTAATCCTCATTACGACGTAGATTATCGAAAAACACCGTTAGTAGAGCAGCAGCTTTATCACTGCATACGCCTGAAGTGATATCTATACGATGATTTAGCCAACCAGACTCAAGAACATTGATTATGCTGCCAGCGGCACCACTACTTGTATCCTGAGCGCCATACACTAATCCTCTTATTCTGGCATTGAGCAGCGCGCCTGCACACATAAGACATGGTTCAAGTGTCACATATATGACGGCATTGTTTAACTTAGATGTTTGCTTAGTCTCGCAGGCAGCTCTCAATGCATTAATCTCTGCATGCGATGTTGGGTCAGAGGATTTAATCGAACTATTACGCCCTACACTAATGAGGTCGTCTCCAATCCGTACTACTGCTCCAACTGGAACTTCATTTTCTTGAAATGCGATCTTTGCTTGCTCAAGAGCAATCTGCATCCATTTTTCATCAGATGTCTGATGTTGACTAAGAGCCATAAAAATAATAGCAACATCTAAAGTGCTTCACTTTGTTATGTTGTGAAGTCATTTGGTGATAAACACAACTTCCGTCATTCATAATTCTAATACCAGTGTTTTACATGGCACCTTCTCTTTACGCGCGACGGAATAAACCTTACCAATCCCCTTCGCTTTAAATCCCAGCTTCTTTAATACCCTTGCAGATGCATCATTTCCTTTCATATGCGATGCCTCAATTTTTTCTATACTAAGCTCTTTAGCAGCATAATCAAGCAAGCCTTTCGCTGCCTCTAC
>MDTE01034597.1_pt1 | contig 17006 bp, 17 predicted proteins | sample 811231 | NCBI WGS metagenome assembly MDTE01 (sample SAMN05326651, study PRJNA326480) | marine metagenome | isolation source: seawater | place: Indian Ocean: Red Sea | collected 2010
ATAATTGCGTTTGCTGTTGCTCCCGTACCATGTGTAGTATTAGATGTTACATAAACTTTTGCTCTTGTATATTTAGAACCAACTGCTATAACATTAACATTAGAAATATTACCATTTGTATTTACTAATGAGTATGCTAAAGCACCATTACCATCTCCAACAATATTGACAGTCGGAGATATAATTACAGTCGAGTCAGTAAAGGGTGTAGTGGTAAAATTCGTATTAGTAGTTAGTGTGCGAGAAGAACCTTCATAATTTATAATTCTTCTTAACTGTCCTAAACCTGTACCAGACTGTACGTAAACTGAATCACCATTATAAAAATTATCAACTGTAGATGGATTACCTTGTGCTAATTGTATAGTATTAGGTGTTGCACCGATAACTGCTGTGCTTTGTAACATACCATAACCAGAGCCAATATTTTCTGTTTCAACAATATGAATAGCACCATTCACAGCGGCATTTTGAACCGCCATTTGATTAGTTCCCTCAGTAGAACCACCAGCTGATGTCAATGTTTGAACTGGCATGTGTGAAGCAGTTAAAAATTTATTAGCTTTACCTAAACTAATTGTATACATATACTTCCATGTATATCCATCTGAAGTCGTAAAAGGTTGAGTTGCAAAACTAGTGGGCTTTACTGTAGATTGGGCACCTTTATTATTATACAGACATTTATATACATTCATCTGATCAGTAAGCACATAGAAATCTTGTGTGTATAATTTTTGATTTGTTTCTTTATACATTGGATAAACAGTATTGATTGTCCAATCAACTCTTTTTATAACATGACTTACATCACCAGTATTAATCTTTTTAGCTCCAACTGCATCTTTCCATAATTGATAATGTTTATCTTGAATTGTTTCAATAGCATTAGTCGCAGTGGGTTCATTTGGCCAATTGTTACTCTTTCCTAAAACAGCATATAAAATAGTAGATTTCTTTGATGCTCTACCATCTGTTCTGTTCATAGATTCAATGAAAGCTTTCGCTCCCATTATATTCATTTCTTTACTTGCATAAGATGACATTATGTTACCGTTCCTGTGAAGTAATGTGCATTAGCACCAGTTATGTTACCAAGTGTCCAATTAACTTGTAAGTTAGCACTTGTTGCACTATTTACTTTATTTATAACTGCTTTATAAAAGACACTATTACCTGTTTCAATTATTATTGAATCTCCATCTGAAAACTGTGAAGTAAAATTTGTAGAAGTTCCTGTTACAGTATTACTATTATTTGTAATTGCAATTGTACCACTTGCAAGTTTTCTTGTTCTTGCTAAACCTGATGTTACTGATTGACTCATTGCATTTGTTGATGTTTTAAATTTACCAAAAAACTTTTGCCCTGCAGGGTGTACAAGTCTAAGTGCAATATCTTTATAACGAGTTAAAGATATAGGAGCTGATACTTCATATGAAAATTCTTGATAAAAATTACTATCTTGTAAGAATCCTCTAGTAGATGATACTTGTCCTCTTGATGATGCATAATATCCTTCAGAGTTTGCTACACCTGCAACTGATAGTGTACCAGTAGCTTGAATAGCATTTGCTCTTCCAGAACTTTCAAAAGTAACAAGTTCTCCATCTTTATATGAAAAACCAGAGTCTAGTATTCTAGCAGATTTTACTGTTCCGTTAGCACCAACAACACCATTAATAACAGCATTTTTTCCTAATATACCTTCGTCTTCTACTTTAACTATTTTGAGTGTACCAGTTCCTTTCAAACTACTTTGATTTGCATCATCAAAATGTTTTGAATTTGTTGTAGCATCATTAGCCCAATTTATATTTCCTGGTTCTCTTTGTAGATCATCTTGCCACACTCTTACTCTTGTCTCAAATACACCATTTGAATGTTGAAAGTTATTCATTACTCTCATTATATTACCTTTAGCACCCGTTGATGATTGTTCAATTCTATCATTCGTATCTAAAATAGTTATTTGAGAATTACCAGTTCCAAAGTTTGCAACTTGTGATTGTAATGTTAGATATGCTTCTCCTATACCAAGTGCTGAAACATTTCTTGTTTCTACTTTTACTGTTGGTGCGGCTGAGAAACCAGAACCACCAATTCTACTTGAAAGTCTTGCAATTGTTCCAACTGCACCATTTACAAAAATTAAAGAGTCAGATAATTTTGTATGAATATTTTCTATCAAAGTGTTAGCTGTATCTAATACAACATTTGCAACATTTACTGAACTACCAACTATACGTATACCCTCATCTTCTTGAAATGCTTTCATAGGACCAGCATCAAATTGATTTGACACATTTGCTGAAGTATTTGCTGTAACTGTTAGTGTTAATATTTTTCTATCAGCCACACCGTTGTTATCACTATCATAAGTGTCATTAGTAGAAATATCATTTATTTTTTTGATAACTCCAAATGCTCCAGATATCGCACCAACAATTTCTTGATTAACACTTATTGTACTACCATTAGTATTTGCGATTTTAACTATATGATGGCCAATCGTATTTGCATAAAAGCCATTTGTATCAACTGTTCCTACTGTAACTCCTGCGGCAGTTGCTTTATTAACTTTTTCTCCAACTTCGAAATCTTTAAAAGTATCAACAGCGAGTACAACATCATCTGATGTTGCATTTTATGCTCTACGAATTGCTTTGACAACTGCATTTGCTCCAGAAGTTACACCAAATAAGCTATCACCAACAATAACACCTGGATTAGCAGTATTCGCAAGAACAATAACAGCATTTGCGTTTGTTCTATACGCATTATTACCCAAAGCTTCAGAAGCTTCTCTAAAACCAAAATCAGGTGATCCTAATAATGTATTTGCATGAGTATTCATAATACCTTGAGAAGTATCTCTATAAGTGACTCTTGGTGCTAAAATTCCAAACATAGTGTTAGAGTTAAACTTATTAACATTTTGAGATAAAGCAAACGTATCTGTTAAATCGTTTTTTCTTACTCTAAATGATGCAGGTGAATCACTATCTCCACCAATCTGCTCTATTACAGTTCCATCTTCTTCAGATAAATAACCAGAACCTCCATCTTTAAGTTCAAAAGATAATTGTCCACCTAAATTTGTAACTTCATTTATTACAACTTTAGCAAAGTCACCTGACTTAGATGATATAAGTTTTAAAACATCACCCGATCTATACTCACCACCAGCAGAAACTATCGTAATTTTTCTAATACCACCCTCTGCTATTGGTGTATAACCAGTATCAGAATTTTTTAGTTTGATAGTTTCTATTGTAGAGAAATCTCCTTTTATATTAGATAAAAGTATTTGATCAATGTCTCTACCTTTTGCGACTATTCTCCTTACGTCTTCTACTAAACCTTCTGCTTGACTATCTGTACCTTTGATAGTTTTTCCTATAAGAGTAAATGTTTTAGGATTGTGATGAGTTGTTAAATATCTGTCTACCTGAAAATCACCATCAGATACTTTGAGCATTTGATCTGCTGGAAAAGTAACTTCAACATCTTCATTGTATAATATTCTAAATAAAAGCTTATAAGATTCAATTGTACCTTTTGTTGTATATAAATCTTTAATACGTTTTGCAAGTAATCTTTTATCTGCAAGAGCATCATTAGGTATTTCAGCCATAAGTTCTGAGCGAAAATACTGAATATACTCATTTAGAGTTTCATCTATATCTTTATAGTTTTGAAGATTTCTTTGAGTCTCTTGTTGTTTACCATCTTGCTCTAAATATTCGTAATAAGCTTTTACGAATTGTAGAAACTTTGGACCCTCTTCTTTATAGAATTGAGGAAACTGATTTTCAACTAGAGTTGATAGTTTCTCTTGCAAAGCCATTAATCGCCAACCTCACTTGTAGTATTAATAGTTGCATCGGCTGATGATATTATTATGATTTGTTCTCTTACAGGAACAATATCTTTGTTTACTGGATCTGCATCTACTTTAATCTCAATACCATCAAAAGCTGAAACTAAGAAATCATTTATATTAACTTCACCTGTTGTGTAGTTTATAGTACCAGCTGTAGAATTGATTGATACTTTTTGTTTATCAGAATTAAATCTAAATATTCTTACGTTACCTAAACCATCATCATCTAAAAATGCTGTAAAGTTATTGAATGTAAATGATGTTGATAATAAACTACTTGGTACTATCGCATTGTGATATTCTAGCTTTATAAGCTGTTTTGATACTGTACTAGGAACAAATCTTTTTTGCATTTTAAAAGTTGCTTCATTGTTTAATACTGCATCATTTACGTTATCTAATGTTCTTACAAATCTTGAGTATCTTAATTTTTTACCAAACTGTTCTAAACTTGTAGTTGAAAAATCTGATATGGCACTTCTGATTAAAGTTTGTATAGAAGAGCTTGTTGTTGCAGTTTTTAATGTATCATAAAAAGTATTAATTGTTGGTATCACAAACAAATATACAGGATCGATAATTACTGGATCGATACCAAGCATTGTTCTGTCTTGAATAGAATTTTTAATTTGTTGTTTTACAGTTTCAGTTGCTATTAATTCACCTTGTGGTTTAATTGCAATAAAAACTTTTCCATGTGTTGGCGGTGACGCATCTTCACCACCAAAAGCAACTGTTGATGCTATATTTGTATTTTCATTTAAAATAATTCTCTCAAAATCTTTTGCAACAACTGCACGATTTTGAATTTTATAATTTCTTGGTGCATTAAACTTTATGCTATCAATACTTTCTATTTCTACACCACCTCTTGCAACTGTGTTTACAGAAAGTGAGGCTGATGTGTAAGATGGAGCAATAGATAAACTATCAATAGAAAATACATTTGCACCATTAGTTTCTGTACCATTACATACTCTATAATCAATTTGTACTACGTTACCATCTTTAACTCTTCTACCTAAAGAACCAGTTCCAAATAGTATTTCGTATTGTTTATCTTGTGTTTCTTGTAAATAAAAAACTGCTGATTTTTCATTTACCTCTCTGATATTTGTAGCTTGAGTGTATATTGTATTTGCAGAAGAACTTGCTGACTCTTTTACTGTAACACGTATACTACGAGTATCTACATTTTCATTTGGTAAAATATATTTTACAGGGCTTGCATCACTTACTACAAATTCATGTGTAAGAGGAACACCTTCTGTTATTTCTATTGCTTGTGAAAATGCACCTGATATATTTTTAATTATGTTTGCTTCTGGTGTTACATACGTATATGTTCTATCATTTATTGTAGTAGAGAATGTTGAATTTTTTGGTAAAGTAAATTCTGATACAGTACTAGCAACACCTGTAAATGTAATATTTACGTTTGCTGTAGCACCTCTAGCTGAACGTGTAAGATAACCTAATTCTTTTGCTCTAGAAACTACACTATCTCTTTGTTGTGCTGTATCTAAAAACATTTCATTACCAATCATATTAGTATAAAATGCATTATAGTGTGTATTGTATGCTAATACATCTAGTAGCACAGACATATTACTACCATCAAAATCATAATCATTGAATTGTGTTTGAGATTGTAAATAAGATTTTAAATTAGTTTTAATATCATCAAAATCTACCTCTGTAACTCTAAGATATGTATTAGCTCCCATTTTATCTTACTCTTTCTAATAATACATCTAGAACCACAGCTTCTGAGTCATTTAATATTTCAAAAGCAATTGTTAAAGAAATAGCATTTAAATCTATTCTATCTTCAACTAAAACATCTATTACTTTTGCACGTGGTTCATGATTTTGTATTGTATTTAAAATTGTTTGTTTCATCTGTTCTTGTAAATGAGAAGTAAATGGTTCGAACAGAAAACCTCTAATATTACAGCCAATATCAGATTGAAATGGCCTTTCGTAGAAATCAGTTAGCACTAAGTTTTTAACAGATTGTTTTACTGCATTTCTATTAACTTTTGTAGCTAACTTTTTAGTTATAGGATTAGTGACAAACAAGTTATCAAAATCGCTGTATATAACTCTACTTGGTTCTGGCATTCTTCTTCTCTTGTATCTCTTTTCTTCTCATGGTACAAATCTTACCAATTTCTGCTAATGCTTTTCTTGCTCTTGTACCAGCAGACTTATTACCTTTTTCAAACTTTTCGCTTTCTGTAATATACGTATCGAAAAGATTTAATAAAATATCATGATAATTCATAATTTTTCTCTTGACAAAGTTTCAATTTACTGTTAAAATACTAGTGTAGTATAACAACTAATGCTATTTATAATTTAAAATCAACATATATTAATCTATTTTCCCTCATCAGCGAATACATTCGTAGATCCAGTAGCGGCTGAATTTGGAACAAAACTAGCATGTCCACCAGTAGAGTCACCTTTTCTATGAACAGCTATACCATTTATGAAAACAGTAGAAGAACCAGAAGTAGCAGGATCGCCACATGTAGTGCTATCACCAACACGAATAGTAGATTTTTTGTTAGTGAAAACATTTGGTGAACCCGATCCATATGGAGTTTTGTGAAAGGGGTTTGGTGTTGGTGAAGCATGTCCTACGTGGGAATCTAATCCTTGTCTTACTATTCCAGGCATTAGTTTAAGTCAATCCTTTCACCATCAATATCTACATTACCAGTCGCTTGTACTTTAAAGTTACCATCAACTAAAATAGTCATATCGCCTGTTACGTGAATATTGTCATTTCCAGTTACTGTTCTGAAACCATTCTTTTGTTGTATTACAACATCACCTGATGGATGGACTTCTATGAATGTTCCAGACTTATGATAGATATGTAATCTTTCAGAATCAGGTGTATCATCAACTTCTATAACATGTCCACTTTCAGTTTCAGTTACATGATTATACGGATACTTTGCTTGATAGGGTGAAGATGGTTCTCCAGTAATCTGATCAGGTGTTTTACTAATTGTATTAGTGCCTCTAGATAATCTATTGACATCACTTTCATCAACATATGTAGGATATTTTCCATTTGGATCATTAAAACCTTTTTCTTTATCTGCTTTGAACTGTGGTATACCAGCGAGAGATCCCATGATATATGGTTCTTGTGCTTCTTTTCCGTCAGCAAAAAATCCTATTACCCATGATCCTTCGAGTATACCCGTTGGTGACGTTCCCTTTCCACTAACAGCCGCAGATGTGATATTTTGGAGAGGGATTGCCCAGGGCAAACTCTCAGTAGATATTTTGTTCTTATCGTCGGTGTGCCAACCATAAGCCCGCACTCTAAGCCTTCCGAGTTGTAGAGGGTCATTACGGTCCTCGACAACGCCGAAAAACCATACAAAATCATTCTTTCCTAGGAAGTTCTGCATCTTCTTCCTCTGTTTCTTTTGTAGTTAAATCACTTTTTGATGTATCATCAATTAGTGCATCTTCTGTTTCGTGTTGTGGATTATTAATTTCTTGTAAAAATTTTTGTGTCATGTTATCTCCTAACTATCAACAGCTAGTTTATATAATAAGCCACCAGCTTCAACTAAGTTTCTCACATATAGTGGAAATATCTTCTTTGACTTACCATCTACTTTTTTTGTTTTTGATTCATATAATGTCTTACCACGTATACGAAATAATCTAGCTTCTGTACTTGATCTATTTCCTATCTCGGGATCATAAAACTCAATAGAAGGATCGCCATCGTCCATATTAAATATAACTTTTAGTTTTGGATAGTATTCTAATAATTGTTTCTTAAAGTTTCTACCAAACTTGGCTTTTTTGAAACCTTTTGTTGTTAATGTTATGATTTCTATTTGCTTGTCACCTAGACTTCCGTATTGAATTAGAAAGTCTGCTAATTTTCTCACAAACTTTTCATCGCCAGAATCCATTTTATCTTTGCAAATTTTAGCGGCAAGTCTATATGATCTAGAATTAGCTTCTCTTAATTTTTGTTGCATCTCAATGGCTTTTGGAAGTCTCATGTCTTTAGCACCACCTTGAGGCTTAGATACTTCTGCTCTGTCTAAAAAGTAAAATACTAAATCTATTTCTTTAACTATTGCATCATATTCTTTTCTCGCAGGTCCAACATCAATACCTAATTCTTTAAATATTTCATACTGCCTATCAAATGGTACACCAGCTTTTTGTCCTATCTGATCACCGCCTTTTACTTTGAGTGACATCTGCATATTTGCTTTCTTACCATTTAACGTAATCTTGATATCAGCTTTCGTACCTTTTTGATCACCAGTACCATCAGCATCAACACGTATTTCATCTTTTCTACCATTCATCATATATGCTTTTGCAATTAAATGTAATCTTCTACCTTTACCTTGCATTAAATCAAATTTACCAGATAATTCATTCTTTCTACTTTTATCGTTACAGTATTGTGCAACTGCTTTAAATTGCCAATCTATCAGTTCCCAATTTCTTTCATCTTTGAGCCATTCCCATTCTCTTTTACGTATCGCAACTCTAAGAAAAATATTATCTCTAACTTTAAGTTTACCACCTGGTTTACCCTCTATGTTATCTGGATTACTTTTAATAACTCTTCTTAGAAGTTTTTCAATAGCTGTTCTCGTAACAACACTATCAGGATTTGCAAACTTAGCGGCCACACCACATGCAAGAATAGGTTCAGCTAAGTCACCCATATTAGGCTTCCAAACTTTTTCTTGCAGATTTCTATACTGTTCTCTAATGTAATTTTTAAATGATAGTGTCATAAGTCAAATCTCTGTTTAAGTCCACTTATTTCTTTTTTACCTAAAGGAGAATTTTCTATGGCCCATCTCAACACAGTTGTCAAAATATTTCTATCATTATCATATGGTTTACCTGATTTTTTAATCGTAACATAAGAAAAGTCTTTTACTACAGGCACTTTTGTAACATTTGGATAAAACTCAGTTTTATTTCTATTATTGAGTACTACATGAACTTGTCCATCTACTGTTTTTCTACCTAAATTAGGGACTTTAGTCATAGTTTTAATTCTTTGTAGCATATTCTTTGCGGCTCTTTGATGCGACAAAAAGAGAATATTTTCTGGTACAACTCTATCTCTTTCTTTGTTTGCTTTTGAGGCCACTTTGTAATCTGTAAGAATCCAAACTAAATGTATGTTTCTAGGATCATAACCAGCTTCAAGTAGTTTAGGTGTAACATCACTTAAATCTGATTTATCTTTCATTGTAATATCAAAGAGTATATTTGGTAACGTATTTTTTTTAGCATTATTTAATATTAAATCAAGTGTTTTATCTTTGACGCCCTTTTGCTTTACAATTGAATGTAATTTAAATACATCTTTTGGATTTCTTAAATCAAGTTTAGCAAGTTCAGAATTACGATCTTTCATTTTTGCAAGTTTAATAAGTGCTTTCTTCCATTCATCAACATCTCGCACTTTAAATTTTTCTTTTTCCATATAGTTGTCTATAGCAAAACCTTTACCAGATCCTGCACCGCCGGCCATAAATACAATCTGTCCATATCTTTTACCATTGTTGAACAGTATAAGTTTTTCTTCTAACTCTTGATATTCTTTCAGAGTTTCTAATTCTTTTCTTGTTAGAATCATTCTTTTAATCCTGTATCTTTAACACACTCTACTATAGTATTATATTGAGATTTGTTAAATTTATGTCTTACTTTAAAAATTAAATATTTTCCACTTGTATATTTATCTCCCTCTGGAACGTCATATGAAGTTGCAGGAGAAAACTCTGCATTAATAGTATCACCCACATTAAGTTTAGAATTACCATATAAAGTTAAACTTAAAATATTATTAGTTATGTGTTTAAAATAGCTATCACGTATTGGATCTTTTAACACATTTCTACTACTTAATACACCTTCTTTATCAAATACACTATCTGTATCATGTCCTCTTCTAGATGTTTTGAGATGAACAATAGCATTTTGATTTGAACCACCTGGTATCTTAATCTTATTTAGAGTATTAAAACGAGTAAACTCTTTTTGATAATCATATACAGTTGTAGTAGATTTTTTTCTAAGAGGATCTACTTCTATAGTTGTCGCTGAAAATAAACCTTGACTCATATTATCTGTTATATCTACATCTTTTACTCTTGACATATCAATGATATTAAAGAATGCTTTACTCGCTGTTACTGCTTGATCATCATTCGATGGATAATAAACGTATCTATCAGCAAACTCATCTGGATCTTCAGTTACTAATTTACCTAAACTACGAAACTGAAAACCATTAAAAGTTTCAAAAAATAAAAATTTAGAAGCTATATCATCATCAATAGAATCTTTAATTAGATATTGAATAGCTTGTATAGGATTCATGTTTGGTATAATGCACTTATGAAGTCCTGTAGTTCTATGTTTTTTAAGTTTACCTAAACCAGTAGATTTGTCGGGGCGTCTGTTATTATTCTTTAGATATGTGTATATACTCTTTACTTCTTTTGTCAAAATAAATTCATCATAAATTGACTGAACTATATTACTAATTTGATTACCAGAACTACCGCCATAAGATTTTGATATCTTCTTGTCAATTGTTGTAAAGTGTTCTACTGAATAACCTTCTATGATATATCTTTCATTACCATCACTATGTCTAAATCTATTTGATATTTTATTTACTAGAAATACTAAGCTGTTTGATCTCATAGCTGGATCAGCAGTTTTAAAAGAAACATATATTATCTCACCACCACTTACACCACCTTTCAAAGCATTCAATAGTCCAGCGGCATCTTGAATAACTATTTCAATTTGCATGAAAGGTTTGAATATATTTTGATATATGTTTGTTTCTGATTGTAAATCGATAAGACTAAACAATTTACCATCTGTACTAATAATATCTAAATTACTAAGTACAAAATCTCCAGGATATCGATATTCAGTAGTTTGTTCTACGTAAGACATTATTCACCAAGTATAGTTTGTAACTCTTTTACTATTTGATTTACATATTTTTTATCTAAAAGTTTTATTTTTTTCTTTTCATCATTTAATTCTTCTTCATATTCATATACAGATTGTGTTCTACGTAAGTTTGGTGTACCAGCTAAACTATTATATGTCTTTAAATCTACTCGTACTTCTCTTCTTGGTAATTTAGTACCATCTATGAGAAGTTTTTCTTCTTCTAATATTTTAAAGTAATATTTAACTGTGCTACTTGCAGTCGATACTGATCCATATTTTTCTCTTATATATTTTGTAAAGTCATGGCCATATAGTGGTAAGTCGTAGTACGGATCTACGATATCATTATAATGTAAAACTAACCAAGCTAGATTTTCATCTTTATAATATTTTGCCGCAATTGTATCTGGCCTATCACCCTCTTGCATTGTATACTCATAGTAAGAACTTACAGTATCTTTTGCTTTACTTTGAACTTTAAATCTTCTTAATACATTTGTTAATGTAGTTTTTACATTTGTATCTTTTAGATCATGTTCTGTTGTTGGAAAATAACTAAAATAATTACTCATTAAAATGGCCTCTTATGTCCGTTACCTAATGTTGTCAAAGCTTTATCTGTCTTTGTAACTATATTTGAATTTACAACTTCATCAAAATCTATAGGATCTTCATGTGATGTTTGAAATCCATCTTTTGTAAGAATAGATGTCTCTTGAAAAGATAAGTTCATTGTTATAGATACTGGTGCTTGAGTATCTTCGAAAAAGATTGGTATGTTCTCACCATTATAATTTACAGTCATTTGCGTTAGCACACTTGTTCCTATTTGATATAGATATGATCGAATACCTGGTGCAAAACTAATCTCAAATTCTTCAGGATATTCAAAAGCTAGTCCGACACTACCCTGTCTGCTTCCTAAACTGTTTGATGGTAACATGTGATGTTTTAGATGAGCAATAATACTTTTTATTGTATTACTTTCCATTTGATTTCTAGCAACAAATTTATATTCAAAAACATGTGTTCTAAAGTCTACACCTTTAAACATTACAGCCATATGAGGATTAAATGCTATACCCTCATTGACTAATGTTCCTGAAATAACATTATCGATTCCACCAGCACCAATAACACCACCAAGAATACCAGCCGCAGAAAAACCTACAACAGTAGCTCCTATCGTAGCGGCCGCGGCACCAACTTCACTACCAGTTTGTGATATGTCATTTGTACCAAAAGCAGATATTCTATCGCTAAGTTTTCCTACAATATCATCAGCACCTCTAGTAGCTGTTCTCAAACCTAATCTCCCAGCCGCTGCCGCTCCTATTTGTCCGAGTTGAGCATTTTCATATTGTGCTTGATATTGTACTTGTAGATTTCCTGGTACTGGTAAAACTATTGAAGTTAATATTTCTTTCTTACCTTTAGGTTCACTTATAGTTTGTTTACTTCTTTTTACTGCATTAATCATCACATAATGTTCATCATCTAAATCTTGAGGAAAAAAGAAAGAAGAAGTTCTTTTATTATTTTTATATAAATCTGCTAGTTCACCTTTAGTGCTTCTATTTGAAACTTTTCTTATAAAGTTTTCTTTTGCTGATATTCTAAGATTACTACCATCAAAAGCGATATTACCTTTTATTTGTTTACCAGCAACATCTGTTATAGTTTTCAAACCAGAATTTACATTTATGTTTCCGTTACCTATAGTGATTGGCATTATACATATTCCTATGAGTTATAAAGGTAAGTTTCGTCCTAAATTTCCTATGAAGTATAAGGGCGATCCCACTAATATTATTTATCGTTCTCTGTGGGAAAGAAATTGTATGGTTTATTTTGATCAGAATCCCAATGTACTCAAATGGGCTTCTGAAGAGTTAATTATTCCGTACAAGTCTGCACTTGATGGGCGATGGCACCGATACTTTCCAGATTTTGTTATTCAAGTAAATAATAAACATAATATAAAAGAAACAATAGTCATTGAAGTAAAGCCTTACAAAGAAACCAAAGAACCTAAACCACAGAAAAACATTACTAAGAAGTATTTATACGAGGTAAAGACTTGGAGTATAAATAAGAGTAAATGGAATTATGCAATTGAGTATTGTAAAGATAGAAACTGGAAATTTATGATACTTACAGAGAAAGAATTATTCAAGAATGGCCACGGTTTTTGACGATTTATTGTTAAGAGGTGTTCGTAGAGGAGAATTACCCGCTCGTACACAACAGTCTAGAGATTGGTTTAGAGATCAAGCTAAAGCATCTACTGTAAGAGGTGACAGGGGTGCTATGCAAATTGTCAGAGATAAAACACGTTTTACAAATCGTGGTGCTTTGGGTAGAATGTACTTCTTTTATTACGATCCTAAACATAAAGCTACATTACCATACTACGATAGATTTCCATTAATATTTAAAGTTGGTAATGTTAAGGGTGGTTTTACTGGATTAAATATGCACTATCTACCTCATAGACTGCGAGCCCAATTGATGGACGCATTGTATGATGCAACAAATAATAAAAAATATGATGAGACAACAAGATTAAGAGTTACATATCAAACATTACAGGCCGCAAGTAAGTATAAATACTTTAAACCTACTTTTAAGCAATATCTAACAAGTAATGTGCGATCACGTTTTATAGAGATATCTGCAACTGAATGGGATATAGCTTTATTTTTACCTGTTGAAGCTTTTGAAAAGAGTAGAAAAACTACTGTATGGAGCCAAAGTAGAAATGCCGTTTAACGTAAACGATTTAATATCATCTTTAAATAAGACTGGTGTTGCACATAATTCACACTATGAAGTTCAAGTTACTGGACCTGGTGAAACAAGTGTTGAGCAAAGTATTATGTTACGTGCTGAAAGTATTGATATACCGGGTAGAACAACGCAGATAGTTGAGAGTAGAATTTATGGGCCACTAAGAAAAATACCCTATGCTGGTGTTTATTCAGATGTTGGTATGATAATTCTTTTAAGTGAAGATTTGAGAGAAAGGGAGTATTTTGAACAGTGGCATGATAAAATAATGGGAACTGGTGTATTTAAGACTGGCGGTTATGGTAAATATAATCCATCTTATTATGATGATTATAAAGGTACAGTCACAATCAGACAGTTTGGTAATTCTGGAGATGTTATGAGTGTTCATACACTACAAGAAGCATATCCAAATGCTATAGCTCCAATACAAATGACAGCCGCAGGAGCTGAATTAGCAAAACAAACTATATCTTTCTCATATAAAGATTATAAATCAGTCTACAATAGAAGTGATCAAGCACCAGCTGGAGCTTCATTTGGACTTACTATTGGTAAAGCTGGTATATCTGGCTTTGGTAATATTCCTGGATTAGGAAACATTTCAGCTACTAGTGATTTAGGAGCTGTCGGTAGTGTAAAAACACCATTTGGATTGATACGAAAAATTTAAATTATTAAGGAGTTATAATGTCTTTACCTCAACTGGTGTCTCCAGAGTTTACTACGGAGATACCCTCAACTAAGCAAAAAATTAAGTTTCGTCCTTTTTTAGTCAAAGAAGAAAAAATACTTCTTATGGCCTCTGAAGGTAATGATCCTGCTGAAATGCAGAGAGCAGTTAAATCTATATTGAGTAATTGTATTCTTACAAAAATAGATGTATCAAATCTTGCTACGTTTGATTTAGAATACTTATTTCTAAAACTGAGGGGTAAATCTGTAGGTGAAGAAATAGAATTATTAATGAAGCATTCTAGTAAATCAGAATGTAAACATCAGACAACAGTTAAAATGAATCTTGATGACATAAAGATAGTGGGAAAAGTTAGTGATGGTAAAATAATGCTTGATGATAAAATAGGTGTTAAACTTAAATATCCTACTTTTGATGAAGTTGCAAAGATGTCAGAGAATCAAAGTAACACAGAAATAATTTATAAGACTATGGCTATGTTGATAGAATATGTTTATACTGAAGAAGAAGTATATAATGATTTTACTGATGAAGAGATGGAAGAGTGGATAACTAAATTAAATCAAAAACAATTTGCTAAGATTACTGATTTCTTAGCAGATATGCCGAAGTTATCTCAAAAAGTAGAGTGGACATGTAGTAAGTGTGAAGAAAAAGATACTGTAGTATTGGAGGGGCTACAAGCTTTTTTTACCTAGGGTTGATACACAATTCGCTAAGTAATTACTATCAACTCAATTTTTCACTTATGCAACATCATAAATACTCTTTAACAGAGTTAGAGAATATGATTCCGTTTGAAAGAGATATCTACGTACATCTTTTGAAAACGCATTTAGAAGAGGAAGAAGAGAGAAGGAAAAGTAAATGACTGCGAAAAAATTAGAGAAAGAGTCTAAGTATGCTGATATGGATGCCAACAAAGATGGTATAGTATCAGATGCAGAGATTGAAAACTGGCAACAGACTGAAGAAGTGAAAAGAGCAAACAGAAAACAAATGCATCAAAGAAATATGGCTTGGATAGCACTTATTTCAATGATAGCTTTTACAGCCATAATGTTTACACCTATAGTTCCAGATGAAAGAATTAAATTACTTACTGATATATCTAATTTATTTTATCTTGCACAAGCTGGTATTGTTGGTGCTTTCATGGGGTTTGCGGCTTTCGATAAAAGTGGTATGAAAGGAAAATAATGGCCTTACCAGAACTACCATCAAATTCTAGAGCAAAAGTTGCTAGACAAGAAAGAAAACAAGAGTTAGAAATAGCGACACAGTTACAACAAGTTACTATGTCTACTCTAAGAAACAATTTCTTAGAATCTATTGATCAAACTCTAATTAAAATGTTTGATTTACAGAGGGCTATCTTTGATGCTGATGAACTAGCTAGACAAAAAGCTTTAGCAGATAAACAGAAATCAGGTAGAGATACAACAATTGAGGGTGATAAAGTTCCCACAGCGATTGAACCTAAAAGTGGTATCGTAAAAAATCTGTTAGCTCTAGGAGCTCTTGTAACTGCACTTGGTGCAACTTTTGCTGGACTAAGAGGCTTTGTTAATCCAACAAAGAATGCTCAAATATTGATGAAATTGTTAAGAGCAATTTATATATCACCAATTACGTTCTTCAGAGATTTAGGAATAAAAGTAGGACAATTATTAAAAATAGATGTTGCTTTTGAAAAACTTAAAAAATTCTTTCTAAGAAATGCTACACTAAATTATTTATTTGGTGGATCTAGAAATTTAGAAACAGGAAGATTTCAAAGACTAGGATTAGTACCTAGAGTTATTAATTTAGTTTCAACAAAAGTAACAGATTTTTTCAAAAACTTCAAACTTCCTACATTAGGTGGACTACGTGGTAGAGGTGGTGCTTTTGCATTAATAAAGGGACTGTTCAATAGAGTTTTAAGTCCAATCAGAGCCATTGGTACGTTCATATCTGAAAGTAAAATATTTAATAATCCACTCATACGTGGTGGTATTGCATTTTTTAAAACTGTATTTGCAAAAATATTATGGCCATTAGGTATATTGATATCTGGATTTGAGGGTATTAAACAAGCACTTACTTCAGATGAAGAAAGTTATTTTGGTAAATTTGTAGATGGTGTAACTACTGCTGTTAGTGATTTCTTGGGAGCTCCGTTAGACTTGTTGAAAAATGGTTTTGTATTTTTATTAAGAAAAGCACTTGGTGTTGACTTAGATGAAAGTGGAAATGTAGCAGGTGGTGAAGGAGTCGCTGGAAAAATTATACAATCAATAATAGATTTTAGTTTTGAAGATTTAATCAAGGGTTTGTTAATGGCTCCGTTTAAAGTTGTGAAAGGAGCAGTAAAATCAATCAAAGCTTTATTTACTGGTGAAGAAGATCCACTACAGTACATAAGAGATCCAGTATTAGATGTAATTCGCCCTGTTATTCAATTTTTAGATACTCTTAAAACATATATTACTGATCAGCTTAAAAAAGTACCTCTTGTTGGAGAACTATTTAAAACAGATGAAGAAAAATTATTAGACGATATAAATGAGAGAAAAGAAGCATTGTCACAACTTCAGGATCAAGAGGCCAATCTTAATAAAGGTATAGCTAATCAAGCTGAAGAAGTAAAAA
>MDTE01067655.1_pt1 | contig 17005 bp, 12 predicted proteins | sample 811231 | NCBI WGS metagenome assembly MDTE01 (sample SAMN05326651, study PRJNA326480) | marine metagenome | isolation source: seawater | place: Indian Ocean: Red Sea | collected 2010
CAGCCTCTTTTTTTGTACCAAAAGTAACTGAATTTTGTAACGATAAGGTTCTAATTAATCGTTTCCAAGGATCCCTCTGGTAAAAAGATGTTTGCCTTGCTCCAGCAGCTATCAATGGATGAGCAGCATGCATTAATAACGCTCTAGCACCCCCAAAAAGAACTGTTATCTCTTTGTTAACTTCCCACATCATTGATTTTGGACCAAAATATCCTGGATCTCCTTGCATATATAAATTTTATCAACCTTTATAGCTATTAATAATTACTTTGGTTCTTAAGAAGCCGTTTCTTTTCTTAAAGTTAAATTTTGGGAATAGCTATTTCCCTTCATTAATATCTTCTTTTTGCTAATCAGGTAATATAGGTAGATGCGGATTAAATTACTTATTTTAGCTCTCTTTGTTGCATTTTGCGGCGGAACATCTTCTGAAGGAGTAGATGCTGCTCAAGAAACTTCCACTACGGCTGCTCAAGAAACTTCCACTACGGCTGCTCAAGAAACTTCCACTACGGCTGCTCAAGAAACTTCCACTACAACAGTTGCTAATATACCTAATATTCCTGCAGTTGATTTTGATATCCAAGAAATTTACAACACGAAATTAGTCGTTGAGCTTTGTGAAGATGCAAAAGATATTGAAAATACATCAGAAGAGTGTTTGAAACAATATTTAGAGAATCTAGAAATAGTATTTGGTTATGCCGAAAGATTAGAAACATATATAAATGATCTAGTAAATTACTTCGAAGAATACCCTGACCAAATGACCGATCAGTATAAAAACTTATTTGATTTTATAAATACTGAGTGGCAAAGCGTTCCTCCTACATATGGTACTGTGGCAATGAAATATACTCAAAGATTTGGTGGTGGAAGTATGCCAGGTGGTGGAAGTATGCCAGGTGGTGGAAGTATGCCAGGTGGTGGTTCCGGTGGATATACAGGAGGAAGTGATGACCCTCCTCAGTTAAAGAATTTATTGATTATGAATTGGGGGCCATACGATTCCTCCACAGCTATTTCTGGAGATTTTGAGTTTAGTACAGCTAAGCAATTTATATATTTCGATGAGTTTGGTAGAGTCCATTCAGCTGGAACCCCTAATGCTTATGACAACCCAGCATTTGAATATAAGGTGCCTTTAGATACGAAAGTATATATCCCAGCAGACGGTATTGTTGACTATATTCAATGGCAACCTTCTTCAGGATATAAACAAGATGATTGGGAGCTTACTATTAAACCAAGAGATGGAAGTGACTGGAGATTAGTAATAGACCATATTGTTAGCATTAGTTGTGAAAGAGCAGCTGGAGTTATTTGTGACAACCCTATAACGGTAAACGGTGTTGAATTAACAAGTGGAATGGCAGTTACAGCAGGAGATCTTCTTGGATATGTTGGAAACTTTGAAGATGGAGATGGAAACGCAATTGGTAGAACAGAAATAACAGTTGGAAAATATGTTGCGGGCAGTGGGAGTAGTGGTGGAAATAAAGATTTTAACAACTATTGCCCAATGAACTACCTCCACGAAAGCGTAAAGTCAACTCTTGAAGCTTCAGTTACACAGTTGATGGCCTCTTATGAATCATGGAAAGGCGATGCATCGTTTTATGATCAGGCTGATATGGTTGCTCCTGGATGTTGGTATTCAGAAATTTTGGAAGATGGGAATACTGGGAAGACAGTTCCTACTAAGTAAGCTTCTTATAAATTAACTAAATTAGGTCAACCCTTTAGCATAATCTTTTATCTTTTTAAGCATATTAAATGCACCGTTCCTTCTAGCCGGGCTTAATATAACTCCTAAATCAAACTCCTCCATAAGATCTATCTCGGATTCGTGTATTGCTTCTGGGGTTTCTCCAGAATATATTTCCGTAATTATATTGACTAACCCTTTTGCTATTAAAGCGTCAGAATCACAAAGAAAATTAAGGCAACCACTTTTCTCTTCTGGCACTAGCCATACTTGGCTTTGGCATCCTGGTACCTTAAATTCATCCAGTCTTAATTCTTCTGGGAAATCGCTAGATTTTTTTGCTTGGTCAACAAGATACTCATACTTTTCCTGGGGTGTTGGCAAGATATTTAATATTTCTTTATATTTATTTACTTTGTTCTCAATTGACATGTCTAAGTTAATATTTCTAGGGATTTCTCGAGACCTATTTTTAAGATATCTAAATCTTTTTCGTCATTATAAATGTAACAAGTAGCTCTAAATGTAGCATCTATACCCATTTTCCTATGAAAAGGTTGTACACAATGATGCCCTGCTCTTACTGAAACACCATAAGTATCTAGCATTACAGATAAATCAGTTGCATGAACTCCATCCAGATACATACTGAATGTACAACCAGCTTTTGGTGCAGTTGAGTGTATTAGGTTTATACCCTCTATATTGCTAATTAAGTCTTTACCGTAGCTTCTCAACTCATCTGAGTGTTTTTCCACATTCTCCATTCCAATGGATTCTAGATAGTCAATTGCTGCACCAAGCCCAATGGCTTCAACATACGGTGGGGTTCCAGCTTCAAATTTATGTGGTATAGGTGCCCAATTAGCTCTATCAAAATATACTTCTTCTATCATATCTCCACCACCAAAAACTGGCTCAATTTTATTAAGGAGCTCACCTTTTCCCCAGACCACTCCAATCCCTGTTGGACCAAGCATTTTATGACCTGAAAATGTTAAAAAGTCAATTCCCATATTTTGAACATCAACAGCTCGATGAGGAACTAATTGAGCACCGTCAACAATAAATAGAGCATCTGATTCGTCTCTCACTATTGCGCTAATCTCTTTTATATTTGGGATTGTCCCAGCAATATTTGATTCGCCAGTTAGGGAAATTATTTTTGTTTTACTACTTATTTTTGACTTGAGATCATCTAGGCTAATTTCAAAATTATCATCAACTTCTACATAGTTCACTTCAAGATTATATTCCTTAGCAACTAGTTGCCAAGGAATTATATTTGCATGATGCTCAATTTCAGACAATAAAATTTCATCGCCAGCTTCTAGAACAGATTTTGTAAGAGCTTGTGCTAAAAAATTAAACCCATCAGTTGTTCCTCTTGTAAAAATTATTTCATCAGAAGAAGGTGCATTTATAAAGGTTTTACATTTATTCCTAACATCTTCGTATGCTTCAGTAGTTTCAGCAGATAGAACATAAGTTCCTCTATGAACATTCGCATTTGACCTTGTATAAATATTATTCATAGCATCAAGGACTTGTTTTGGTTTTTGTGAGGTTGCTCCAGAATCCAAATAAACTAGAGGAGCGTTATTTATTTCTCTTTGAAAAATGGGGAAGTCTTTTTTTATTTCTTCTACTTTTATCATATATATGAATCATAACCTTCTTGTTCTAGCTTTTGTGATAATTCATAATCACCTGTTTCAATTATTTTTCCGTCAATAAAAACATGAACAAAGTCGGGTTTTATATAGTTTAATAATCTCTGATAGTGAGTAACAATTAAATATGACCTTTCATCACTTCTTAGTTTATCCACACCTTCCCCTACTATTTTTAATCCATCTACATCTAGTCCTGAATCCGTTTCATCAAGGATGGATAATTTCGGTTCCAATACCGCTAATTGGAGTATTTCATTTCTTTTTCTTTCTCCACCTGAGAATCCTTCATTCAAATATCTATCAACAAAGTCTGGCTCTAATCCCAAGTCCTTCATTGCATCTGCAACCTTAAGTCTCAGCTCTAAGGTTGTGTATTCAGTTTCAGTTATATTCGATAATGCAGCTTTTAACATTGTGACAATGGTTACTCCTGGAATTGCTTCTGGATATTGAAATGCCATAAACATACCTTTGTGAGCTCTTTTATCAGCAGGTTCTTCTGTGATATCTTCTTTCATGTATTCAACAGTCCCATCGGTAACCTCATATATAGGGTTCCCCATTAGTACGTTTGCAAGAGTTGATTTACCAGAGCCATTTGGGCCCATTATTGCATGGACTTCTCCCGGATTGATTTCAAGGTTAATACCTTTAAGGATTTCTTTTCCGTCTACAGATGCCTTCAAATTGTTTATTTTTAACATATGCTCCTAAATATAAGAATAGGTATCTTTTAACTTAATCTTTATAGGAAAATTTTTAAAAGTTGTATAAAATACTATTCATGCAGTTCTTGTTAGACGAACAACAAATAGAAGTAAAAGAAAATGCTGAAAGACTTCTTAAAGAAAACTTAGATAATCAGAAACTGATTGAACAGGTTTCTAGTGACTTGAGGCTAGACAGAGACCTATGGAAGCTGATTGCAGACCAAGGCTGGTTAGCATTAGATATATCAGAAGAAGAAGGTGGAGTCGGGTTTAGCTTTATTGAACAGAGCATACTTCATGAAGCTCTTGGATACTATTTACCAATTGTCCCTTTCTTGAGTTCAGGTGTTATGTTTAAGAATTTAATCCTAGATTCAGGAAGAGAAGATGTATTAAATGAAATTATTTCAGGAGAGAAGATTGGTGCTGTAGCTTATAGTGAGTCGAACACAAGATGGGATGATACCTCAACAGTAAAGTCCAGTATCGAAAAGCAAAAAGATGGATATATTCTTAATGGAAAAAAAGAATATGTACTTTTTGGAGATTCATCAGACTACTTTCTGGTTGTTGCTACTTTTGAAAATTCTGAGCTTTTAGTTTTAGTTAATTCAGATACAGAAGGTGTTGTTTGTACACCAACAACATCCCTTGATCAAACAAGACCTTTGGCTTCAGTCGAGTTTAATAATGTTGAATTAGGTAGTGATAATATAATTTTGACCGGTGAAGAGCTGAACAAATCATGGAAGAAAATGCTACTTCTTACCACTTCAGCTCTGTCAATTGAACAAGTCGGAGGAGCTACTGCGTGTATAGAAATGAGCGTTCAGTATGCAAAAGACAGAATACAGTTTGGTAGACCTATAGGCTCTTTTCAGGCTGTGCAGCATTTATGTGCAGATATGCTACTACAACTTGAAAGTGCAAAGTCTACAGCATATGCAGCATGTAGAAGCTCATCAGAAGATTTAGTCGAATTTGAGATGAATGCTAATATTGCTAGGGCTTACTGCTCAGATGCGTTCAATAAAATTTCTGGAGACAATATTCAAATTCATGCCGGTATTGGGTTTACTTGGGAACACCCAGCACACCTTTACTTCAAAAGAGCCAAGTCTGATAGTCTTATGCTTGGAAGCTCAAAAGATGCAAGAGATAAAGTAGGGACCCTTATAGGAATCTAGTTCATTTCAGAACAACTCTTTACCGAGTTCTTCCTCAAGCAAAAAGCTTTTCTCCAGATCTAAAGTTGTAACTTTATCAAAGTTCTTCATTAATACTTCAACAGATTCTGGGGTACTCTTTAGAATTTTATCAATATATTTTTGAAGAGTATTTTCCATTTCTTCTATATGAAAAATCTCATTAATAAGACCGAGATTTCGAAGTTCTTCTAAGTTTATATTTGCTGAATTTAACAATATTTCTAGTGCTTTTGGTCTGGGTACAGCTTTGCCAATCCTAGATATTCCTCCTGCAATTGGAAGTAGACCTATGGTAGATTCGGGAAAGCCTATAACTGTATTTTCTTCAACTAATCTAAAGTCACAACACAGCAAGAGTTCAAACCCGCCTGCAAGACAATAACCACTAGCCACACCTATTAATGGTTTTGTTCTTACTTTATCTTTTCTCCAAGCTTTTAATAATAGATCTCCAATTTCTAGTTCTTTTTCATAATCATTATTTGGTTCAATCTCACCTTTTATTAACGGGATTAGTTCTTTTAAATCAGCACCAGCAGAGAAAATGCTAGTATCCGCACTTTTCAATACCCCAACTCTTACTTCTTCATTATTGTCTATAGTATCCCACGCATTACAAAGTTCTACAGCAAACTGTGGATTGATTGCATTTTTTTTCTCTAGCCTATTCATTGTTACAGTACATACACCAGATTCAATTTTGATATCTATAAATTCTGATTCATTCTTCATTATTGTTTTCCTTAATTCTTGACCATAAGAAGTACGGATTGTCAATGTTATGCAAAACCTTACCTTTAGATTTAAGATATAGCAAGTGAGATAGAGTTTCTTGAAGAGCTAAACGCCTGTTCATAATATCTAATCTTTCTGGGAAGAGTTTTTCACAGACTTCCCATCCAGTTAAACTGTCTTCACCTAATAGTTTCAAAACTCTTTCGAGCCTTCTTTTGTGGTGAAGAATCATTTGCTCTATTCTTTTATTCGGCTCTTGGATAATATCTCCATGACCCGGAGCAATAATTGTTTTTTTGTACGGAAGCGTTTTCTCCAAGGAGTCTAGGAAGTCTTTAAGTGTATTAGAATCTTCATTCTCTACTGGGACAAATGGAGTAATTTTAGGGAGTATGTGATCTCCAGAGAAAAGTATTTTTGATTTATTATCTATAAAAGATACTTCACTTGCATCATGTCCTGGTGTAAATATTGCTTTTAGTCGACCTTTCGTGGTTTTATCTGGGCTTTCCCCATCTTTAATTAATACGTCCGGTGTTGATAAAGTTCCAGCAAGTGAAGGTGTCTCTATTGCTCTCATGTCTTCAATAAACTCTTTGGGCGCACCTTCTTTTTCTGAATAATCTGCGAGTTCTTGGAATCTTAGTTTCCAGTCATTATATTTCTCAATATATTTAACTGAATTTTCATAGAGCCCTAGGGGAATCCCTTCTTCTCTTATTTTCTCTGACAGTCCAATATGGTCAGTATGTAAGTGGGTTCCAATAAGAATATTTATATCTGACCAAGCTAGATTCAGCTCGCCAAGTGTTTGAGATAAAACATCAAATTCTGCATCTCCAGCAACTCCGCAGTCAATCATGATGTATCCATTTTTGTCTTCAATTAAGTACACATTTACAAACCCAGGTTTAGACCAGGGAAGCGGAACAATTAATCGATAAATTCCTTCATGTAGGCTCTCTATCGGGACGATTGGAAAATTATTACCCATTATCTCAGAGTGTTAAGAGCCAAGTTGCTCCAGCAATCAATATTATTAGTCCAGTAAACAGAGAAGCAACAATTAGGTGTCGGGTTTTCATTACCTACATTCTATACTTTTGATAATTTATTGAAATTCACTATATTGAAAGTTGAAATCAACTCATATTCCATTTACTCACACCTAATAGTTAGCTATTTCTTTTTTCTCCTAGTAAATTAGTACTAAGGGAAACAGAGATCATATAAATAAAGAAACCCTTATTTATATGTAGTTATGACTTGAATAATTGGTAATCCCAGTTAGAAAGAGGCATTTTGAAAAAAATAACAATAGTAGGAGGAGGTCCGGCAGGTTACGCGTCGGCCCTGTATGCAAGCCACTTTAATCTTGATGTAACGTTAATTGAGGCAGATGGCATCGGAGGTACCTGTCTCAATAGGGGATGTATTCCTGCAAAACATTGGCTCCATGTGGCTGAAGTAAATAGAGAGCTTAACAAAGCAGACGAGTTGGGTATTAATGTAAAGAAAATATCTAATGACTGGAACAAAACTTTTGATAAGAGAAAGGAAGTTGTTGGACAATTAACAGGAGGTCTAGCTTCTTTACTTGAAGCAAAGAAGGTAAAGATTATTGAAGGTTGGGGATCGTTAATTGATAAAAAAACCGTTTTAGTAAAGAAACCAAATGGTAAAGAAGAAAAAGTTGAAAGTGATTATATTTTATTAGGAACTGGCTCTATACCAAAGGCCCTTCCTGGATTTGAGTACGATGGCGAGTATATCATTTCTTCAGATGAAGCTTTAGACTGGGTGGCTCCCCCAAAGAAAGTATGTATTGTTGGAGCAGGTGCCATAGGGTGCGAGTTTGCAAGCTTTTTAATTGATCTAGATTCAGAGACTACAGTTGTTGAACTTGAGAAAGAAATTTTACCCGGAATGGACAAAAGGACAGCTGGGGAATTACGAAAACAGCTATCAAAGAGAGGCGTAAAATTTAAATTAGGGACATCTATAACTACTGTCAATAAAGAAAACAAAACAGTTACATTTTCTGATGATTCAGTAGAAGAGTTTGATTCTGTCCTCATATCTATTGGTAGGAGCCCTCTTACGGATAATATCGGATTAGATGAGTTAGGAGTTGAAAGAAATAATGGCTTTGTAAAAGTAGCTCTAGATTCATTCCAAACATCGGTTTCGAATATTTATGCAGCAGGTGACATTGTGGAAGGGACACCTCAACTTGCACATGTTGGCTTTGCAGAAGGGATCGCTGCTATTACTCACATAGCTACAGGAGAGAAAGCAGATATTAACTATGATGCTATTCCTTATGTTGTTTATACATCACCAGAGCTTGCTGAAGTGGGGATAAATGCTGAGAATGCAAAAGCAAAGGATATAAAAATATCAAATGCACAACATAGCTTTGTTGGCCTTGGTAGGGCGATAATACAGAATGATAACAATGGAGTAGTTAAAGTTTTTTATGAAGAAGATGGTCCAATAGTTGGTGCTAGTGTTTGTGGTCCCGCTGCTGGCGAAGTAATTCATGAATTAATGTATATGGTTGGCTGGGAAGTACTTCCAAAAGAAGCAGCAGATTTTATACATGCACATCCAACTTTGAGTGAGGCAGTAGGAGAAGCATTAATGTCTGCTTCAGGGAGAGGATTGCACTAATGGGTGTTGAGCCAATTAAAAGAAAAGATTATGCATCATCACTCTCGAAAGAGAGATTATCAGAGATATATGTTTCTATGAAGACCCAGAGAGTATTAGAAGATCGACTATTAAAAATGTATAAAGGTGGACAACTCTCAGGAGCTGTATATCCAGGGATTGGGCAAGAAGCTTCTATGGCTGGAATAGGTGCAGGAATGGGACCAAAAGATATTTTTGGAGGAACTCATAGAGATTTAGGGGTACAAATGATGAGAGGGGTGAGCTTAAAGGAGATCGCATTAAATTTTTACGGGAAGAGAGAAGGCCCTTCGAAGGGCCGTGATGGAAATAGCCATTTTGGAGTAGTTGACAAGGGAACATTGATGGTTGCTTCTCCTCTCCCTGACTCTGGACCAGTTGCAGTTGGATGGGCATTAGCTTCTATGCAAGATAAGTCAGGAGTTGTTACTGTAGCTAATTGTGGAGAAGGAGCAACAGCAACAGGAGCTTGGCATGAAGCAATTAACATGGCTGCTGTTCTGAATTTACCAACAGTCTTTACTGTACAAAATAACCAATATGCTTACTCTACTCCTAACGAAGCAGAATTTGCCTCTAACAATGTTTCTGATAGAGCTTCTGGATACGGAATCCCTTCATATATTATTGATGGAAATGATATTTATGCAGTAATGGATGCAGTTTATGAAGCATGTGAACATGCAAGGAATGGTGGTGGCCCAACTTTATTAGAGCTTGTCACATTTAGACACTATGGTCATGCTGGGCATGATCCTGCAGATTATGTTAATGATGAGGTAAGAAGCTATTGGATGGAAAGGGATCCAGTCTTACGCTTTGAAGCATCCCTTATTCAAGAAGGACTATTTGAAGAAGAAGATTTTAACAAAATTGAAGAAGAGATAGAAAAATTAGTTAAAGAAACTTTAGACTGGGCAAAAGATCAGCCGGACCCAGATCCATCTGAAGAGGTAAGAGATATATTTTCCCCACGAACGTTACCAGTTTTTGCTAGCAATGAGCAAGAGACAGAGACAATGAATTTCATTGAAGCAATTACTAATGCTATGGATGAAGTTATGTCTCAACATGATGATGTTTTTCTAATGGGAGAAGATATTGGAGAATTTGGTGGGGCATTCAAAGCAACACAAGGCCTACATCAAAAATACGGAGAAGATAGGGTTATAGATACTCCAATCTCTGAGGCAGGTTTTGTTGGAGCTGCCGTTGGAGCTGCCCTCGCAGGGAAGTATCCAATAGTAGAGTTGCAATTCTTTGATTTCGTTTACCCTGCACTTGATCAGTTGACTACTGAAGCAGCAAAATATAATTGGAAAGCAGGAAAGCCTGTTCCAATGGTTGTTAGGGGTCCTACAGGTGCAGGGACTAGATCTGGACCTTTCCATTCTATTAGCCCTGAATCATTACTAGCTCATCATCCAGGTTTGAAGGTTGTAGCTCCTTCGAACCCATATGACGCAAAAGGCTTATTAGTAGCATCAATCTTTGACCCGAATCCTGTAATGTTTCTTGAACACAAGAAGCTTTACAGAAAACCAGAATTAAAAATGGAAGTTCCTACAGGTTTGTATGAAGTTGAGTTAGGTAGTGCAAAAATTATTAGGGAAGGATCCGATGCAACAATTGTTTCATGGTCTGGGATGGTGCATATAGCTGAAGAAGCAGCTGAAGTTTTAAGCAATGAAGGGATATCTGTAGAAGTTATTGATTTACGTTCTATAGTTCCGCTAGATGCTGAAACAATATTGTCTTCGGTTGAGAAAACATCAAACCTGTGCATAGTACAAGAAGATGTTCCGTTTTCCTCTGTAGCATCTGAAATCTCATCTATAGTTGTCGAAAGAGGTTTTTGGAACCTTGATAACCCAATAAAGAGGGTTACTTCTCCAAATACACATATTCCATTCGCTCCAGTTTTGGAGGATGAGTTTATTCCTAGTATTGATAAAGTAGTTAATGCAATTAGAGAATTAGGGAATTAAAGGATGAGCCAAATAGTCACAATGCCTCAGCTGGGGGAAACTGTTATGGAAGGTACTATATTGACATGGTTGGTAAAGGTAGGAGATATAGTCAAAGAAGATGACCCTCTTGTTGAGATTTCTACAGATAAAGTAGATACAGAAGTTCCTTCTCCATTCTCAGGAACAGTATCAAATTTATTGGTTAGTGAAGGCGATACTGTTGCTGTTGGAACACCATTACTCGAACTTGATGGAGTAGAAGAAAGTCCTAAATTGCATGAGAAAGAAGAAGAAGTGGTACAAAAGGAAGAGGAGCATCAAGTCCAAAAAAGATTTAAATCTGATGAACATAGTGAAACGCAAATAAAAGATCAAACTCTAAAGCTATCACCTGTAGTAAGGAAGCTTGCAAAGAAACACAATATTGAAATCTCTTCTATTAAGGGCTCTGGTAAGGATGGAAGAATAACTAGGAAAGACATAGAAGCTTATATCAACTCTACTGATGCTGAAAGTGACAAAAAACAAGAAATGGAACCAGTTAGAGAAGTACAACGTGAAAGCAAGGGTGAACAAGAAATCCCAAGACTTAGACAAAAGATTGCTGAAAATATGATTATCTCGAAACAAACCTCTGCTCATGTAATGACCTCTGTAGAGGTGGATTTTGAAGCCATTGAACAACTTAGAGGAGAGAATAAAGAAACTTTTAAAGAAAATGAAGGTTTTTCTTTAACCTATCTACCTTTTATATCTAGAGCTTCCGTAGAGTCTTTGAAAGAATTTCCGGTTGTAAATAGTTCTTTCGATCTTGAAGCCGGTAAACACACTATACATGAAGAAATTAATCTCGGGATAGCTGTTGATTTAGACCAAGAAGGTCTTTTAGTAGGGACAATAAAAAGTACAGATTCTTACAATTTAGTAGGAGTTGCAAGGAAAATTTCAGAACTATCTCAGACTTTAAGATCTGGAAAGTATGATTTAGAAGATATTTCAGGAAGTACATTTAGCATATCAAATAATGGTTCATTTAATTCATATTTAACTGCACCAATAATTAATCAACCTAATGTTGCAATTCTTTCGGCTGAATCAGTGAAAAAAAGAGCAGTAGTTATTGAAAGTCCAGATGGTTCAGATTCTATATCAATAAGACATACAGGGTTGTTGAGTTTAACTTGGGACCATAGAGTGTTTGACGGTTCAACAGCACTACTTTTTTTGAACTCAATAAAAGATAAACTGGAAAATTCTAACTGGAAGCAAGAGTTACGTTGAATAGACTAAATGTAAGGTGGCTAGGCTACCTCCCATATGATGAGGCATTAATTCTCCAAAGGGGACTGCATAGTTATGTAAGTCAATCAATAGATAATACAGACTACTTATTGCTTTTAGAACACGACTCTGTAATAACGAAAGGAAGAACAGCAAAAACTTCTAATATTCTTGAGTCAACAGAGAGTTTAAATTTAAAAGGTATACAGGTGCATGATGTAGACAGGGGGGGAGATGTAACCTTCCATTCCAAAGGTCAATTAGTTGGATACCCGTTAGTACACCTTGAGGATCCAAAAAAAGTGATTCCTTATGTTCGCTCACTCGAGAGGGTAATTGTGTCGACGCTTAATGTATTTGGTATAGAATCTTGGCAAGACCAGACTGCAACGGGAGTTTGGACAAGAAAAGGTAAGATATCTTCAATTGGAATCAAAGTAAGTAAATGGACTACCTTACATGGATTTGCTCTCAATATTCAAGACAACTTGGATGGTTTTGATTTAATTAACCCTTGTGGATTTGATAATAAACCCACAACATCCATACATGCTTTTGACTCAACAATAGCTTATCAAGATGTAGTAGCTACGGTTGTAAATGAGTTTATAGAAGAGTTTGACTATGAAGAAGTTAATGAGCAATTTTCTGCTTTTACTCCAAGGCAATCAAGAGCAATGACTACTTTTGAAATAGATGAATTATTAAAGAACGGTACATTTTCGCCACAAAAGGCAATGAGTGTTCCCGTAACTATTAATGGGTTATTAGATGGTGAGCCCAAGAGACCTGATTGGATGAAGGTCAAAGCAGTGCTCGGAGAAGATTATAGAGAGATAAAGAATCTCATGAGAGACAAAAGCCTAAATACAGTTTGTGAAGAAGCTGGTTGCCCCAACATCTACGAGTGTTGGGAGTCTGGGACAGCTACTTTTATGATAATGGGAGATACTTGTACTAGGGCTTGTGGGTTTTGCGATGTTAATACTGGAAAACCACAGAACTTAGATTGGGGAGAGCCCCTCCGTGTTGCTGAAAGTGTAAAAAGTATGGAATTGGAACATGCTGTAGTTACCTCTGTTAATAGAGACGACCTAGAGGATGGAGGCTCCTCTTTTTTTGCAACGACAATAAACAAGATAAGGGATGTAAATCCTAATTGTGACATAGAAGTTTTAATTCCAGATTTTAAAGGATCAAGAGAAGCAATAAAGAATATAGTTTTAGCAAATCCTGATGTTTTAAATCACAATTTAGAAACAGTTCCACGATTACAGAGAGATATCAGGACAGCAGCTTCTTACGGTAGGTCTTTGGCCCTCCTCCAGCTAGCTAGAGACTTAGGATTTGATGGAAAATTAAAGACTGGACTTATTGTAGGAATGGGAGAAACATATGAGGAGGTATGTTCTGTTCTTGATGACCTAGCTGCTCTTAATATTGATATAGTAACGATTGGACAATATCTGAGACCTTCTCCTAAGCACAGACCAATTAGCAGATATGTTTCTTTGCAGGAGTTTGAGAGGTATAAGGAGTATGGTATTTCTCAAGGAATAGGCCATGTAGAGTCTGGGCCATTAGTGCGCTCCTCTTATCACGCAAAAGAATCACTGGCATCTACTTAATAACTTAATATGATTCTTATAGTGAGGAAATAAATGTTTAACGAAGTAACAAAATCAATCCGAGTTTTATGTGCATCAGCAGTTGAGAAAGCAAATTCAGGACATCCTGGTATGCCACTTGGAATGGCAGAAGTTGGAACAGTACTCTTTAAAGAGTTTCTGAACGTAACACCAGAAAAGCCAGACTGGATCAATAGAGATAGATTTGTACTCTCTGCGGGACACGGTTCGATGCTGCTTTATAGCTTACTGCACTTTAATGGATTTGACTTAACCATGGAAGATGTAAAAAAATTCAGACAATTGAATTCAAAAACTCCTGGACATCCAGAATATAGCAGTAAGGAGGGTATTGATACAACAACAGGGCCGTTAGGCCAAGGGTTTGCTAATGGCGTGGGGATGGCTTTAGCAGAAAGGTACTTAAGTGAAAAATTAGGGGAAGATGTAATTAATCACCATGTTTACGGGATTGTTTCGGACGGAGACCTAATGGAGGGAGTCTCAACAGAAGCTGCTGAACTTGCAGGAACTTGGGGTCTTGGAAAGATAATATACTTCTTTGATAATAACAATATATCTATCGATGGTTTTGTAGAGAAAGTATCTATAACTAATCAGAAATCAAAGTTTGAATCTATGGGGTGGCATGTTTTAGAGATAGATGCCCATAACTATGACCAAATAATTTCCTCAATTACAGAAGCTCAATCAAATTTATCTAAACCCTCTCTAATCGTAGCTACGTCAGAAATAGGAAAATATGCTCCTACTAAAGCTAATACAGCGTCCTCACATGGAGAGCCTCTTGGAGAGAAAGAGATGGAAGGTTTCTTAGATAACCTTGGTTGGGTAGGTGATGTTTTTGAACACCCAAAGGAAGTGTATGAATATTTTTCTGAAAAGAGAGCACAGTCATCAAATGATTTTTATGAATGGTCAAATAACCTTGAAACAAGATTATCTGATAAGAAATTTAAAAGCTTATGGGAAGACTTCACTTCTAAAGATATTTCTTTTGAAGACTTGGAATTAAAGGAGCCAAAAGCATCCAGAGTCTCTGGAGGGGAAGTGTTAAGCAAAATAGCCGAAAATAATGAATTTATTTTGGGTGGGTCAGCAGATTTAGCTGCATCTACAAAACAACTGGTAGGAAAAGAATATTTTGCAAAGGACAACGCTCTTGGAAGAAATATTGAATACGGTGTTAGAGAGCATGCTATGGCAGGAATAACTAATGGAATTGTACTCCATAGTAACCTAAAGGCTTTTGCCTCTACGTTTCTAGTATTTTCTGATTATATGAGACCGAGTATCCGATTATCAGCACTTATGGGGATAAATTCGGTTTTTATATTCACACATGACTCGTTACTCCTTGGAGAGGATGGCCCTACACATCAACCCGTGGAACACCTTATGTCCCTTAGGCTAATTCCAAACCTTGATGTAATAAGGCCATCTAATGGGAGCGAGATTAGCTGTGCTTATAGGTATGCCTTTTCTTCGAACAAGGGCCCTACTGCTATTGTGCTATCTAGACAAGACTTAGACCCCGTCAACAGCAACTTAACTCAAGAGGAATTCAATAAAGGAGCATACATAGTAAAAGAAGGATCTGAAGCATCTATTTTTGCTTCCGGCTCAGAAGTGTCTACTGCATTAAAGATAGCAGATGAACTTAATGAATTTTCAATTCAGGTAGTTAGTACTCCTATATTAAATAAATTAATCGATATAGACAATGAAACATTAGAGGAGCTTCGTGGTCAAGGGAGAGTCTTTACTCTCGAAATAGCAACCTCAGTTGGATGGGCAAATTATATAGGAGAAATTGATGGTTCTTTTTCTCTTGATTCTTTTGGCTCATCTGCACCAAAAGATGATTTAGAAAATTATTTTAAGTTGGATACTAAAGCTATTTCAGAAAGTATTAGAAAGAAACTAAATTAACAGCCAGTATAATTTTTCATAGCAGACTTTGTTCTGTTTCCAGCTACGCCATCTGGAATAAGCCCAACCTCTCTTTGGAAAGCCTTTATTGCTTCTTTAGTATAAGAGCCCATTTTCCCATCTATAACTCCAGGATTGAAACCATTATTTGCAAGGAAAGTTTGCACACCAGTTATGTCTGACAAGTCTGCATTGGAATTGTCTCTTGCCAGGCAGGTATTACAACCCGTCCAACTTTTCATTGCAAGCTTAGTTTTAGTACCTACGACACCATCAGCAGTAACTCCAGCTTGTCTTTGGAACTCTTTTATAGCTATTCTTGTTTTTTCACCTATTTGTCCGTCAATTGGCCCAGGGTTAAAACCATTATCAGCTAAGAACCTCTGTATGTCTAAACTATTATTAAACACTCTGTTCGAGTTATCTTTAGGAGAGCAACCCGCAGTTGACCCAACATTAGAGACTGCAGTGTTTGTTACCTCTTCTACCTCTCCTTGAGCAACGGCCCAGGAGTTATTAAAATTGTCAGTAGCGTATAAATCAGAAGAAATTAAAGACTGTTCGATCATTTTATTCACTATATAGGCAGCTTCTCCAACAGTTATTTTTCTACTAGGGCATACTTTTTCACTTAAAGTAGAGCAAGCTGGCATTAAATTATTTGCTGCAAGAGTGTGTAATTCCTTATCCCATTGGCTCCCTCCGTCGTCTGTATATGGATCTTCCCTTCCGCTTAGCTCATCACTTTCTCCAACTTGTAGTGACTTAACTAAAATACAAGCAAATTCATCTCGTCCCAAGCTATCTTTCGGAAGAAAGCCGATACCTGTGTCTATACAGACATGCATTCCATAATAAGGTAGAGCATTAATAGCAGATTGGTAAATACTCTGATCATCATCACTGTATGCATTAGGTGACGTGAGTGGAATTTGACTAGTAATTATTGATATAGCGGCCGCTTCTTCTCTAGTAAGCACTTTTGCTTGACAAGCAGTTGCAGTTTCATCACACTTAGTTATTATTCCTGATACAGAAAGGTAGTCCAGTCCTTTACTTGAAGTAGTGTAAATTGGTGTATCTCCAGAACTACTGCTTGAAGAAGCTTCAGTAGAATTACTTGAAGAGTTCTGAATTGTAACGGGACCTACAGAAAGATTTGAAGCATCAGATGCGCTAGAAGTCTTAAAATAATGAGACTTAAACCCAAGTTGAGATTTTATGTTTCTTCCAGATTTCGTAACTGTTTTAAGGGCCCCATTTTTATATCCTTTTATTGTAACTTCAACAGCTGCACCAGATTCTGCAACAGAAGAGACGTAGATATCAGTTATTGAGTCAAAACACCTACTGTCTCCACAAAGAATATTCGAAGTCAATTGGTATCCACTAAAGTCATAAGACCAAGCAGCTTGGGCATTGCTTACTCTAGTATCAATTGA
>MDTE01197873.1_pt1 | contig 17005 bp, 13 predicted proteins | sample 811231 | NCBI WGS metagenome assembly MDTE01 (sample SAMN05326651, study PRJNA326480) | marine metagenome | isolation source: seawater | place: Indian Ocean: Red Sea | collected 2010
ATCGACAGGACCGGGTAGGATGCAAAGTTGAATGCGACCAGCCGAAAGGTGAACAGAAAGGGGCTTACTCCCTGCACCCTCACCAACTAATCTACCACTACGGCATCGATTGGTTTGGAGTCGGCAATTGAGCCGCTCTCTTCGTAGTCCTGCCAAGTACCAATGGTGCCCCTTAGCGCGTGAGACAGCTCGTGATATGCCACTATCAGGCTTGGTAGGAGGATCGAACTCGTCAGTAACGCCAGAACGAGGAGGATCATCATCAGTACGAAGAAGTTCTGGAGACCTGGGATGGCTACGAACAGGCCTGCTGCAAGCCCGGTACAGGTCGTCGCGGTAGTCTCAAAAATGGTCCTACCGGTCCTTGATACTGATTTCTTGATCCCTGATGGCGTTTCTTTCTCGTCCTTAATTCTGTCAATAATGTGTATTGAGTCATCTACCCCAATTCCGAATACTAAGGTCCCAATCATGGCTGTAAATACGTTAACATTGACTTTGTAGAGCCACATCAGAATTGGCTGCCATAGGACCACGACACCCACAGCAGTCATGGTGAAGACTGCGAGCCTCATTGATCTGAACAGTATCGTCATGACCAAAAGCAGGATTGCCATGGTAGCCAGTGTAGTTTCGGACTGTGCTTCATGGATTCCGTCGTTTATGTCCAAGGATACTGGGAGGCCCCCGGTCAGGAGGGAGTTTGAGACGCCCTGCATACCCAGAGCATTACAAGTCAATGGCCCTGAGCAGCCACCCTGGTCCAAATGTCCATCGATAGTATCCCTGAGCCCTCCTGCAACTGCCAGATTGATGTAGGGTTGATTGACGTATACTAGGGTCTTGGTTTCTCCCTGACCTTGATCCGCGTTCATCAGCATAGACCTGACCTCCGGGCTAAGAGTATCAAATGCGATATTGACCATGTCCTCCCTGCTACTGACCTCGTATGGCCAGCAATCAGGTCTTAGCGGATTGTCTGACTCGTCCCAGCACTCATCATGGATCAACTCCCAGAGGCTCTGATCAAACAACTCTAGACTGGCAACCTCAACGTCAACATGAACGGCCTTCAGTATATCTACCAGGCTGATAGTGGTGGTATTGGCTACGTTGTCAATCTTCATAGTTTGAATAAGTTCTATTGCATCCAAGATGGGTAGATCGCGGATAGGTGCAGTCTCGTTCTGGGACCCTCTGATGGTGGCATCAACGATGAACATGTTCGTCTGCCCCCCCTCGAAGACGATGCTGTACTCCCTTAGTGCCTCGTAGGATTCAAGGCCCGGGGGGACCTCGTCAGAAGATCCTGTGATGTCCTTTCCGAGTTGTTCCTGGAACATCATCCCTCCCCAAATTGTAGCTGCGGAAGAAACCAGAATCACTAGTACTGTGGCCTTCAGGGGTATTTCGCCGACCTTCTCCCAGAACTCATCTAACAGTGAGAAAGTAAGGGTGGTGGAAAGAGTCAGTCCCAATATTAGGCAGCCGTCATTATTTAAGTCCGTAAGTAGGTACAGCGCACCGATTGAGATTCCTGAAGAGATTACGTAGAAGAAGAGGCTGTTTATGCCCAAAATAGTGCCGAAAACGTCGGATGTGTCTATGGGTGATTGTTCTCTATCGAAATAATTATGACTGTGCGTTTCAGATTTCTCCGATTCCTTCCTTTTCCTTCTGGAAGAGTCCACAATGTTGGTACTGAAGATTTTTCCAGGATCACCCTTGCGGTATCTTAGCAGTTCTATCCAGGCCGGGACCAAAATCATAGAGATCAAGAAAGTAGTAGATATTCCTATCATAAGGGTCATGCCCACCGTCCTCATCGGCTTTATCGGAACAAGCTCTGGCCACATTAATACGCTGAAACCGATTATCGTCGTTAGGGCGGATAGGAAAATAGCATTACCAGTGGTCATGGCAGCTTTGACTGTGGCCTCGAGGCTGATTTCCGGATCAAAGGGGCCAGGGGGGGCGTACTCTTTTCCATCCCTCCTTTCCGACCACTCCTCATCCTTGCGTTTTCTTAGGATGTCCGTTCTATTTTCCTCGATCCTATTTGTTAGATGGAGGGAATAGTCGACACCAAGCCCTACCAAAATTGGTCCTGCGGATATTATCATTGGAGTCAGCATAATGTCAAACAAAACGGTTGAACCGAAAGTCACCGCTAAGCTCATCGCAATGGGAGTCCCGCAGATTACTACAACCTTCCAACTTCGATGAAGGATAAACATGGTTAATGCGACCAAAAGTAAGCTTATGGGGAGCATGGTGTACCTCAATTCGTGATAGATTGAGTCGGAAACATCGTGTAGGACTGGAGTGAGTCCAGTAACCGTGACTGCTCTCCTCTCGGGGATTGAGTCAAGCCTCTCTTGGTCCATGGTCCATACTTCATCATAAGTCCTGGAACAGATTTCGCACTTGTCGGCTGGAGCGGACTCCAACAGTGCCTTCACATGAGAAATGAATGCCTTATGGTCTCTGATGGGGTTTTCCTCATCCTTGTAATTCTGTCTGGGCGTAATGTCGGTATTCGTCATGTCAAACGAAATTCCCATTATTACCACCCCAGTATCCCAAATCTGGTCTCCATTGGTATCTCTTACGAAGTTAGAGATGAGACTCCCAGAGTTGTCGATATATCCGTCTATTCTGTCCTGAGCCCCATCACCTTGGGGTATTGAGTATCCTTCGTACGGATTCTGACTGGCGAACTCGCAATCGCCATCAGAAATTGGAAGGCCGTACTTCTCTACGGCGCATGAAAAACGATAGTCGGAAGAGTTGGCTTCTTTGACTATCTGCGCAGGGGAAAGTACCCAAAGAACCCCATCGCATCCGGTATTAGGGAGATTGCAGGCTAGTGACCCTCGATCGTTCTTGTTGTAATCCAGCCCTTTCCTGTATCCCCCTTCGTTGATGTTGTTGTCATCCCCTTCTATCCAAGAGATCTGATTCAGAATATTTGCATCGGTGATGTTCTCGATTCCATTCTGTGATCCCTTTGCAGCATTATTTGTCTGGACGTACAGGATAACTATGTCTGTGGACCATTGTGATCTAACCTCATTCAATAGATCTGTTGAATTGGCACCCTCCGGGAGGTATATCTCGACGTCTCCGTTAATTTGGTGCTGGAAGTCGTCTGCTCGCCAGCCTATCAAGGCAGATGCAAGAACCAAAGTGACGATAATGTATGCTGGACTCCTCAGAATCGCACTGTATGTCAGCTCCGCGGTTCTTTGGGCTACAATGTGTGCGGCATCGGAGATGTCGTTGAGGAGTTGGCCAGCAGTATCCAAAAATCCTCCAAATGGGCTGGTTTGAATGGATTCGCTAATCTTGGAGATGTTGTCCGTGATGGGTCGGATTTTCTCAAAGAAACTGGACCAGAATTGGAGTTCTTCGTCCTGGATTTCCGGGTCTTCGGACAAAGACATAACACCATTCCCGTACTTTATGCAAATGAAGCGTTCGCTTTGGAGTGTACCGAGAGTGCATTTACGATACTTTCTTGGGATTCCGGGTATCGATGTACTCAAAACCTATACCTAGTAGGAGTTGTATGCATCTCGTTACCGGGGGAGCTGGTTTCATCGGCTCTCACCTAGTTGATGCATTAGTGGACAGGGGTTACAAAGTAAGGGTGATAGATAATTTTAGCAGTGGGAGGGAAAGTTTTCTCTCGCACCATCATGGAAATGGTGCGGTAGAGGTTTTCAAGGGGGACCTGCTTGATAATGAAGCAGTACTCTCTGCAATGGATGGTATCGAAACAGTTCATCACCTAGCCGCAAATCCCGACATTAGGCTAGGCACGGAAGTGACCGATACGGACCTAAAACAGGGTACAATTGCAACCTACAATGTTCTTGAAGCTATGAGGGTTTGTGGAGTAGAGAGGATCTCCTTTTCTTCGACTTCTGCGATATATGGGGAAGCTACCGAGATGCCAACTTCTGAGACATATGGCCCCACTCTTCCTATTTCCCTGTATGGTGCCTCAAAATTAGCTTGTGAGGCCCTCATAACCGCCTGGATTGGTACATTTGGGGCTCAAGGCTTCATCCACCGTTTTGCAAATATCGTGGGCCCTAGAGGGACTCATGGGGTGATATTCGACTTCATTCACAAGCTGAAGAAAGATCCAACGCGATTGGAGGTTCTTGGGGATGGAAAGCAAGAGAAGTCATACATGTCAGCTAATGACTGTGTTAGGTCAATGCTTCACGTCTTGGATAACAATGATGAGGATATGAATTTGTATAACCTTGGTACAGGGGATACTTGCTCCGTTTCAAGAATTGCCGAGATAGTTGTCGAAGAAAGTGGACTCGAAGGGGTAAAATTGGAATTCACAGGAGGGAGCAGAGGTTGGGCAGGTGACGTCCCTAAAACATATCTTGATGTCAGCAAGCTACTTAGATCCGGATTTGAGCCAAGTACGATGTCTGAACAATCGATAAGAGATACTGCGAGGTCATTGATTGATGAGATCGGTTTATGACTCTAAACTGTCAAAGACCATTTTATGACTAGTCGAAACTCCCAAATTCATAACATAGAGTTAATGCGCTGGTACATGAGCAAGCGCTGGTATCAGGAAAACAAGCGCGACCCTTGGAGGCGAGATGCCAAGTCTAAGGGTTATAGGGCTCGTTCAGCCTACAAACTCAAACAGATACAAGAGAAGTTCGGTATAGTCAGAAAAGGAGACTGCGTGTTAGACATAGGCTGTCATCCGGGGGGATGGACGCAAGTTGCCGTGGAGGAAGTCGGAGAATCTGGGCTAGTCATAGGGGTCGATTTGCTATTGACATCACCCATAGATGGGGCCATTATCATGGTTGGCGACATTACGCAGGAGGATACCATGCAGGAAATAAGGAATCATGCCTCAAAAAGACCGATAACCACGGTAATTAGCGATATTTCTCCTCGTCTGACAGGGAGATACGATACGGATCAGGCGATTTCACTTGAGTTGTCAACTATGGCTCTTGATGTGGCAACGGAAGTTCTAACTCAGGGTGGCAGTTTCATAACCAAAGTATTCCAAGGCGCCGGAATTGAGGGTTTGGTCGAAGCCGCTAAACTCCGTTTCTCTTCTGTTGGCAGATACTCCCCTACGGCGAGCAGAAGTGCTTCGTCCGAAACGTACCTAATTTGCCAAAGGAGGCTTGCTAAGACCATCGGCCCTGATGAAAGTGCTATGGAATTCCTGAGTCGTCACCTAGCATCCATTGGAATAGTGATCGAGGAAAGAGACGATCAAGAAATAGAGTCGAAAGTTGGATTCAGGAAAGTCCCTAGAAAGGAGTAGCTACTCTGAATCTCGATCGTAAGGCTCGATGTTCTGCCATTCTGATGCATCGGAGCGAGAGACAACCGCATGTACCCAATCCTCATCCGAGCAATTGAATACCTCATGAGGTAGTCCCGGTTCGATGTAAAACATATCTCCAGCATTATGGACCACTGACTTTCTGCAGCCCGGTCCGAATTCATGTCTAACACTACCCTTCAAGAGATATATCATCACATCAAAGTCCACATGGATATGCGCCTTCGCAACCCCTCCTGGGGGGATGTAAGCCCTATTCATGGACAATCCAGTTGAAGGGGTATTCTTGCCCGAGAGGCCCGCTCCGTACTCGATGTTATTCCATCCCCTGATCTTCTCCACGTCTCTGAGACTCCATATGCCGCCCTCATTGGTTACGAAGTCCGACAAACTTTGGCTATTTCCTGAAAGTGAAAATTCCCCTTCTTCCATATGCCCGGTGGGAAAAAACCACTTTTCAAATATTCTAAAGGTTGTGAAAAACCCTGCTTTCAATAAAGTCAATTACACAATCAACCCTAAAAAGGGGGCCTATTACGCCAGCAGGTCGATGACTGGTGCAAAGGGGAGAGCTGTAGTCTGTGCGTCCTCCGGGACGCCACTAGTAGGAAGCGAGAGCACGTCCTTTCCATGCCCGAGTTGTTCGGAGCCTATCGGCAGGAGTCGCGAGTGCAGACTTCAGGCAGTAAAGTACATCTGCCCACAGTGCAGGTTTGAGGGTCCGTGAGGTGAAAAATATGGGTCATGTAGTTGTGAAATACAAAGTCACCCTAGATCAACCGGAAGACGAGAAGCCGGATTATAATGCGATCGCTGAAGAGATTTCGGGATTCGATGAAGTTCAAGAAGTTGAGGTTAAGCCACTGGCCTTCGGAATGATGTACATTGAGGTCCAAGCCGTACTTGGAGAGGGAGAAGGCATTGTAGACGGTTTCGAAGACAAGGTTAGATCCTCAAACAAGTTGGTCGGGCAAATAGAGGCCCTAGAGATGGGTCGCCTGTAGATCAATAGTGATCTAACGGCGAACGCATCAGCTCCCTCATCAGAACTGTCGCATAAGTTCCCGCGGGAAGAGTGAATCTGAGCCTAAGACACGCACCCTCTGGATGCCACCTGTCCCCATCTAAGGGTCCCTCGTCCCATCTGGAGAAGAGAGAGGTAGTTTCTGTTGCCTCCTCCACACTGAAGTCCTTGAAAGGTACCGAGAGTGCCCTTCTCGTACCTGAAGTTGTCAGCCTAGGAATCTCTCTTACGGCCCATTCTACTCCTGACAGACGAGCCTTGTCTATGCCTTTCATCTCGGCCTGTCCTGGAGCTTCTTCGGCCAAGAGGGAATCTCTGCCGGGAAGTGTGCCAGTCACCACGAGTCTGCCCAGATTGCAATTCCTACGACATCTTTGTAGGTTGCTTGGGCTAACCATGGCCATCTTTCCGACATCGATCCTACCATTGGCCAGTATTGGAGCAACTAAGTCTCCCTCCGATGGCTCTATGAGTGACAAACCAGAGTCTATTCTCTCAGATAGTGAGTGGTTAAATGCTAATGACTGAACTGAATGCACCATTAGAAGCTGCAGAGAATTTGGAAGCGTCTTAAATGCCCCCAAGAAATCGTCAGGTTTTTTCAGAAGATGCTCGAGCATTGAGATTTCGTATCCCAACCTCTCTGGTGCCAATTTGAGAGATTCTGCAGGGTCTTTAGCCTCCCTCCATGAGGATCGAAATAGCTGTGATTCTTCGTCCTCTCTAATAGACTCCAAGCCGAGGTAATTATCCACTGCACCCTCGAAATCACCCTCCAAAATGGACATGCCCACCCTAGGAGTGACAGGCCTAGTAGAGCCGAACCTTTGCGGCCCTATCCAATTTGGAAAGGCGTCATTGCCTATCGTTTCAGAAAGTCCTTCTCTAATCTGGCGGACCCTGCGCATTGCTTCCTTTGCGTCAATTGGTTTTCCCTGATCATCGCAGCACCCCCTGACAGTAATTGTGAATCTATTTCCATCGTGCCCCCCCATGGAAGCCTTCTGATGAGTCCGCCCCAAGACCTCGATGATACTATCTGGGATGTTGACTTGTTCCACCTTTTTTCGGTGGGCGTCAATCACTAGCACCTGGGTTGTGATCGCCCTTTTGTCCTTTAGTCCGGAACTGAAAATCCTGTTCTTGTTTATCCCGCACGCCTTAGCTAGTCTGCGTAAATAACGATTGGTTTCCCAGTTCGTCATAGTTACTCTGGCGACGGTAAATCTGCCCTTCTCATCAAGTGCTGGTACCTTGGAAGATTCTTCAACTCGGAAGTCTTCTACCCTGCACTTTAGTAATCCGCCAATACCCTCTGCAGGAAAGATCCATTTTGAAAGGCCTAGATAATCCTCAATATCCTCCCTCTTCAGGGAATCACCTCCTCAAAGTTTGATACTAGAGAATTCTTTTGATATCTCTGAGCATATATCTTTTAGAATCTTGGATGCTTTCTTGCCCTTAGCAGTCCTGACGTATAGTTCTGGATCGTCCAAATCTGGGTGGTTCTGAAAGTAGTTGGCATACTCTATATCATCCCTGTCATTCAATCGGGATCGGAACATCTGGAGGGCTGTATGGCCCCCGCCGACGACTCTTATCCTCAACTCACGGCCCTCATTCTTCAAGACTTTGACTGGCATAGGCGAACTCTGGACTGGAGCGGCCCTTTTGAGGGCTTGCATAGCAAAGCACTGGCCGAAGTACCGCAATCCCCCCCTAAGTTTTACAACGAGAGGTTTTGGCGGAGTTGATGTCAGGCATGGATGCCATGACCAAAAGAATAGCTGATTCGTTCGAGAAGTATTCTGGTCCAGTGCTCGTGATGAGTCTTTTTCTAACTGCATTCCTAGCTTACGTACTCACTCCTCTTCCAGCATTCACCACGGATTTAGCCTCATTCGCTCCGGATACTGACGCAGATGAAGCTAGAGACAGGATAGAGGGGTCAATCGGAACTTCCCCCCATCTAGTGTACATCAATGTAAAGCCTTCAGTCGGAGAAGATCAAGTTCCCAACGTGCTGGAGATGAAGGCTCTGCAACAGCTGGCGAATGACAGCAAAAGGGTTCAGTCTTTTTCCGAATCTCAGTCTTCGAGTGGTTTCATATCTTCACAGATTAATGCAGCAGAGGTTATCGGGCGTTTCCTTGAGGAAAGAAACCACTCCGGGGATCTCTCTGAGTTCAGTGATTGGAAGGATCTGCTGGAGTCAGTCTTGGAAGGAGAGAATTGTGAAGACTCGGTTGGAGGTGATGAACGCACAATTGCAACAGCGGCTTTCGCCTCGTCGGCGATGCTGCATAGTGATCTGGATTACTCCCCGATATGTGACTGGTTGGATACTGGGCAAGGAAATCCGACCCCGACCGCTAGCAGCACACTCTGGCTAATAGAAATGAGCGGCGATCTTGATAGCGAAGAAAGGCAGAAGTTTGCGAAGGAAGTTAGAGGGATGCTTGAGGAGGAGTCGATCCTCGAATATGGCATTATATCTGATGATCTGATAAGCAACGACATAAACGAATCCACCCTTGGAAATCTAGTCTGGCTAATTCTCCTTGCAGTGATAGTGGTAGTTTTCGTCTTAGCTTTAGCATTCAGATCTGCTACGATGGTGGTCGCCCCACTGATAGCACTTCTTGCCTCCCTAGTTTGGACATACGGAACAATTACCCTACTTGGGATGCGTTTCTCTATACTGGAGGTAGCAGTAGCCCCAGTGGTACTGGGGCTGGGAATCGACTATTCCATACATCTCCAGAGAGCATATGAGAGGTCCAAAGAACGTTCTAGTAGCTCTGCTGAAGCGTGGGCAAAGGCCATCATGGAACTGAGAGTAGCACTTTCCCTTGCAGTAATTACCACCGTGTTCGCGTTTCTTGCCAATTCTCTTTCACCATTGCCGCCACTTAGGACATTCGGAGCCACTCTAGCCTTTGGGGTGGTGTCCGCTTTCGTAGCGAGCACGCTAACTGTAGGGGCAATGCATGTATTCGTTGAGAGGACGATGGGGGCATCTAAGAAAAGGGGACTAGAGCTAGAGAAAATTGCTGAGAAAGCGTCTGATTTCCAGAGGGGGAATGCACCTTTGGTACTCCTGCTGGTGGCGGTAATTACTGCTGGATCGGTAGTAGTAGCAATGCAGGGATTGGATACAAGTTTCGAGCTAACGGACTTCCTATCCGAAGACGAGATGGAAATCATGGAAGTAAGGAACGACCTATACGATTCTTACGAAGTAAATGCGATGAAATCTGTATACATACTCGTAGAGCCTGCCGAGGGAGAGGGGTCATTCGATAGCGAGAAGGAGCTTATTGAGGCCCTAGGGGATCTGGAAGACTCCCTGACCAGGATGGAGGGGGTAGTTGTAACAGAAGCGCCGGGGACAAGCAATGAATGGGCCTCCTACGATAGCATTTACAGAGTCATTGGGGATGCAATAGAGAAGGACGATTCTTTCGGAATCACACATAACCTGGAGCTGTTTGGGGAGGACCTTGCGCCTGCAGAGTCCTTTGTGGAGGGGGATCTGGCGAATGCAATATCCTCCCTAATGGACAATCATACCGTAGGGGACCAACTCAGAGGAACAACTTGGTCCGAGCGCGCTGGAAACCATGCAGGCCTTACTGAGGATTACTCGGCGATTAAGTTCCTAAGGGTAAGAGTGGATGTTGAAGCGCAGAGCAGTGCTATGGTCGAGCAGATATCGGTCGATCTGAAAGCTGAGGCTTCAATAGTTTCGGAAGATACTGGAGGAAGGGCCTATGCTGTTGGGGATCTAATGACGCTATCCAATCTTCTTTCTGGCCTGATTTCCTCCATAGTTAGCTCTACTGGCATAAGTCTGGCCGTTTCCCTATTGGTTCTCGCATCCCTGACAAGAAGGATCGGCCAATCCCTCCTGGTAATTCTCCCAGTCGGGCTTGCTGGTTCGTGGGTAGTTGGTTCAATGGCAGTTTTAGGGATTAACTGGAATGTCCTCACAATAATGATCACGGCCCTGACCATTGGTCTTGGAATCGACTATTCCATTCACGTATGGAGGAGATTCGAGGCAAATAGATCCAGCGGAATGGCGATCTGGCCAGCCATGAGGGACATGTACGTCAGTACCGGTTCGGCACTTCTTATGTCCGCAGGAACTACAATTTGTGGTTTCATGGTTCTGCTACTATCGCCGATTCCGGTGATAAGAGACTTCGGAATAGTAAGTTCGATATCTGTCGCATTCTCTCTGACTCTGGCCCTTCTTGTACTACCAGGACTTCTAGCTGCGGAGGTGAGGACAGGTGGTTCAAACGAGAATGGCCACTAGATAATCTCAATCAAGTCCTGCATTTCCAAGTTCTGCTCTCTAGCAAGCAATAATATCGCCATATGAATGGAAACTGGCCCTAGAGCTCTCCTTTTTCTTTCCGCCCTCCTAATTACCTCAGAGCTAGAAAGTCCAGAGAGTGAGGAGACCTTTGAGGCAATTCGTATAGTTAGGTCGGAATGGGTTTCTGTCTGGTTAATTTCTTTCACAGGTTCGATAATATCTTCGACCGGGGTCTCGGGTGAACTACGAACATACGAAATTCCTCGGGAAGGGGGGCTTGGTATCTCTGTAACCCTGGAAAGGAAAGGTTGCCATCCCAATTCGGGATCGTGGAGAAGGGAACCACTGCAAGGATGGAGGGATCCTGAGTCCTCGATTAGCCACCCAGAATCACAAAGTTTGTCCACTAACTCTGCCGCTTTAGTAGGGGAAAACCACTGCAAATCCAACGACCACATCCTCGCAAGATTAGATCTAGAAATCGTCGAATCTGGTATATTCTCAAAAGAAGAGCTCAGAAGTTTGGAAATCTGGACCGAGATTTCATCGGGCATGACTGCATGTTGAAGTGGCGATGTTTGATTTTTTTCTAGGCAACTACTCGCTTTATTCAAGTGTGGTGGCGGTATCCGCATGCGACTTATGGCCGGAGAGTACGTCGCTCGGGACCCCCGAACAGGCAAGAGGATTGGTCGCACCAGCTCAAACAATAGAGGCCGAAAGGGAATTGGAGCGCTTACTCCAGAACGAGGGCCATGGCAGAACATCCCATTGGAAGACATCATCCCGTTAGCTATTGGAGAGGAGGCGAAGGTCGAAGTACTGACTGATGGGAAGAAGCTGACTCTAGGCAGGATCGATGCAATCAAGGCACTCCACAAGGTTTCGGAATCGGATGCTGAAAGAGGCTACGAGGCGTTAGTTGAGGCTCTGGAAGATGACTTTCCAGATGTCAGGATTGCTGCCCTTAAATCGATGCCTTCTTTCGTCTTGAGGAGGCAGGGCATTTTGTTCCATTGCCTCTCCGACAGGCTTTCGGACGAGGTAGAGGCTGTTAGCGAGGAGGCGATGAATTGTCTGCGAAAGGTTGCCCCAATGTTTCCATCTGGGTGCGAGGTAATGCTCAGAAGGGAGCTGCGGCACAGCGACAGCGGCCACAGGAGCAATGCCTTCGAGACGCTTAAACTTGCAGCAAAGGAGTGGCCCGAAGTGGGATGTCTCCACTTAGACGAGCTAATTCGCGAGGCTGATAGCGATCTAAGAATCAGGGGTTCTATGATCCTAAGAACTGTCACTGCAAAGGGTGGTGCGGAGGCTTGGGACCTGATTAGTTGGTCACTTCAGGATGAAGAAGTTAGAGTGAGGAGGAACGCGTCTAAAACTCTCACACTGCTAGCAGACGTAGAGCCCAGAGTAGCAGCCATACTCGTAGAGTCGAGCATTGGCGAAAATGACAGGCAGATCAGAGGATCGGTGATTAAGGCGCTAAAGAAGCTAGATATTCAGAGCCCGAGAGTTGTGCAGATGATTCTCCGTGGTGCTTCGGACAAGGATATTGAAATGAGGAGGGCGTGCATCGGACAAATGTCGATCATCCTATCTGGCCAGGAGCTGAGGGAGGCCGCTGGAGAGCTAATGAAGAAAGAAAGCGACCCAGTGTTGAAGAGAAGATTGAAATCTCTGGCTCTAGATCCGGACTTTGAAGGATCGGAGGAAGAGAAGAACAGGAAGCTGGCACCAGCGGAATACGTCCAAAAAGAAGAAGATTCTGAGGCACCTCCGATTCTCTCGAGCTTGGGTGAGGATGATAAACGAGGGGTAAGTCGGCCGGAAGGCGAGGAAAGCAAATGAGTGACGAATTCGACGAAAAGTTAGCTCGATTCGAGAAGCTATGGAATGGAGTTACTCCCAAAGGAGAGAACCGTACTAAGGCTCTAAAGTTCAGGCAATATATGAGGAACCATGTGCTGCAGAAGTTCCACAAGCGAAGGAAGGATCAGTGGGCAAATGCGGACAAAGGGCACTATAATCACGGATTTTCTAGCAAAGACCAATTCCTGACCAAGGAAAACTGCAGGAAGTACTGGATGGGAGAGCTGCAGAAGGACATACGCGAAGCTGAAACCTGGTCCTGAGGCCAAATAATGACACCTCCAAAATTCAGCGATTGGGGTCTGGATCGGAACATCTCAGATGCAATTGGAAAACTTGGCTGGGAGGAGCCCACCGAGATCCAGTATGAGGCGGTCCCAGTGGGCAGGAAGGGAATCGACGTGGTGGGCCAGGCTAGGACTGGTTCTGGAAAGACCGCAGCATTCGGCATCCCGATCTTAGAGGCATGCGAGGTAAAAAAGACCACGCAAGGGCTAGTTCTATGCCCCACAAGGGAGCTTGCTGTTCAGGTTGCTGAGGAGCTGGGCACCCTCCAAGGGAACAAGGGCCTCGGCATCGAAACAGTATATGGCGGCACGGATCTTGAGAAGCAGGCAAAACTACTTGCGGAAGGGGTTGATCTGATTGTCGGAACTCCCGGAAGAGTAATTGATATGAGCAAAAGGGGGCACATCGACCTGGCTTCGATTGCTATCTTCTGCCTCGATGAAGCCGACAGAATGCTAGACATGGGCTTCTTTCCGGATATTCTTTGGATAGTCGAGAGGATGGTGGGGAGAAAGCAAACATTCCTATTCAGCGCCACATTCCCTCAAGAGGTCCTCGACGCTGCAGAGGAGTTCACCTCCAACGCTGTTCACGTTATGAGCGAGGACTTGGAGGTCGAGGTTCCGGAGATAGATCAATTCGCAATAAAAATCGGTAGACTGAACAAGATGTGGGCACTAGGCAGAGTAGTCGCTAGCATGTCGGAGAGTGATCAGATGCTGATCTTCACGAACACGAAAAGAATGGTGGACATGCTGAGTGAGAGGCTGGATAGGCAGGACATAGACTCGGCCGCACTCCATGGAGACATGCCCCAAAACAAGAGAGAGAGGATTCTTGACAGCTTCAGAAAAGGGAGTAAGAGGATCCTAGTTGCGACCGACGTCGCTGCTAGAGGCTTGGATGTGGATGGGATTACCCATGTTGTAAACTACGACCTCCCCGAGGAGACAGAGAACTACGTCCACAGAATCGGCAGAACCGGCAGGATGGGCAGGAGTGGTGAAGCATGGAGCTTCGTGGGAAGCAATGAGATTGGGGCGCTGGACAAAATCTCCAATACATGGGGCATGAAAATTCCTATCGTAGATGCTCCCGAACTACCAGAAGGCAAGAAGGAAATGGCCAGACTCAAAGAGGACTGGGACGAGCTATCAGACAATTTCGGGATGGTGACCATCCGATTGCCAATAGGGAACGAAGAGGCCTCCAAGATGTCCCTAGCCAACTGGATAGTTGGAGAAGCTCGTGTCCCCGAGGTGGCAATAGGGGAAATCGAAATCGGAAATGAAGCCAGCATGGTAGAAATCCACGTCAAGAAGGCATCATACGTAATCGATGTCCTAAAGTCAAGGAAATTCAATGGCAGGTCACTGAAGCCAGAGATTATCAACTGAAGTTTTTTTTCAGCCCTCCGCGAAGGCAAACGGGTATTAGCTTCCGCATTCTAAATATAGCCGGACTAGTAAGACCCGCTCATGGCTGACGGCAAGGGAGGTAGCGCCGCCAAAGAGAAGCAGGCCGCAGAGGCAGCAGAGAGGAAGGCCGAGGCCGAGAAGAAGGCCGCAGAGGCAGCTGAGAAGAAGGCCGAGGCCGAGAAGAAAAAGCTGCAAGAACAAAAGAAGGCGATGGAGGACGCTTCCAAGGCCAAGGCGGCGGCAGAGAAGGAGCTCGAGGTGGCCAAGAAAGGCAGAGCTAAAGCCGAAGAAGAACTCTCAAAAATCATTTCTGAATCCAAAAACGTCTCAAAGAGGATTGGGGATCTGAAGAAGGAGAAGGCTCAATCCGAGAAGCAGCTAAGAGTCGAAGATTCTGCCAGAAAAAGGGCGGATTCGGACCTATCGAGGCAGAAGAAGTCCTCTGGAGCAAACCTGAAGCAGCTCGAGAATCTGGAGAAGCAGGTCAAAACCACCAAGGCAAGACTAGAGGACTCCAAGAAATCAGCGTCCGAATCAAAAAGGCAACTCGAAAAAGAGAAAGAAAAGACCCAAAACGACTCGAAAAAAATATCAGATCTGAACAAGGAGTTGACGGCCCTTCAAAGGGACCTCAAAAAATCAGAGGACGACCGTAAAAGGGCAGAGGCAGACCTCGCATCTGAGAACAAGAAAGGAGCAGCGGACAAAGCGAAGCTGAAGGGCCTTTCAGACACCACCAGGGATCTAAAGGCGAAAATAGCCAATCTAGCCAAGATAGTCAAGGATGCAAGGACAAGCATAGAGGACCAATCAAAGACCATGAGGGACCTGGAGAAGAGGCTCGCGGAGGAGGAGAAGGCCAAGTCTGAGGCAGAGAAGAGATTCCAGCAGGCCACTAAATCAAAAGAGTCCACATTAGCAAAGAAGAAAGAGGAGGAGGAAAAGACCAAGAAGGCCGAAAGGGAGCACCAATCGACCATAAAACCGCGTCAGGACGCGGAGAGGAAGGCAAGTAACGCCGAGAAGGCAAGGTCCCTCGCGGAGAAGGACCTAGCTAGGGCAGAAGGACTCAGGAAGAAGGCCGAAGAGGGAGCCAAGAAAGGCAAGCAAAGTCGTCTCGACGCGGAAAAATCCCTGAAGGAGGCCGAGAAAGCCCAGAAGGAGGCTGAGAAGGTCCGTGATGAAAGCCTAGCAGCTGCTGAAAAGGCTAAGGAAGATCTGGCTAAATCTAACTCAAAGGCAAGGGAGGCTCAGGAAGCCTTGAAGAAGGCAAACACCGCTATGAGGTCTGCCCAGGAAGTCTCATCCAAGGCAAAGAAGAATGCGGACGAGGCCATTGCTAACGCTAAGGCTTTGGCATCTTCTGCCAAGGCCACTGCTAGAAAGGCGGAAGAGGCGGCGGCGGCGGAGAAGGCTGCGAAGGAAGCGGCGGCGAAGGAAGAAAAGAAAGCTCAAGAAGCAGAGTCGGAAACCAAGAAGGCCCAGGATGAAAGGGCGAAGTCGCAAAAGAAGCTCGAAGAGCTCTTAAAATCCAGAGAGAAGCTGCAGAGGGTCGCTTCCGAGGGAAAGAAGAGGCGAATAGAGCTTGAAAAGAGGGCAGCAGACCAGAGGAAGGCGACCCAGGAGACGGTCAGGAAGACCGAAGAGGAATCAAAGAAGAGGTCTGCGGCCGACAGTGACAAAGCGAAAGAGAAGCAGGCATTCGAGAAGGCAAAGGACGATCTCAAAAGAGAGACCGAGAGATGGCGCGAAGCGGAAAAGGAGCTTGGCAGAATGACCAGTTCCAGAAAGAAGGCCGAGGGAGAGCAAGCCCAGGCACAGAAGGAGAGGGCGTCAGCGCAAAAGGAGGCACAAGCAGCAAAGAGAGAGGCGGACGTGGCCCTTAGCAAGACCAAGCAAGAGGAGCGGGACATGAAGGAGGCCCAGAGAAAGGCCGATGCAGCTGCCAAGGAAACCGAGGATTTCGAGAAGTCAGCCAGGGAGGAAGAGAAGCGCAGGAAGGCCGAGGAGTCCAAGAAGAAGGCACTGAAGAAGAAGAAGCTCAGTGCAGAGGAGAAGGCCGAAGAGGAGGCAAGAAAACTACAGGAAGCGAAGGACAGAATCCGCAAGAAGGCAGAGAAGAGGCGGAAGAAGGCAGAGGAGGCCCGCCAAAGGAAGCAGTTGGAGAGAGCTCAGGCCGATCAAAACGCCGAGGCCATAAAGATGGAGGTAGCGGCCAAGCTCGACGAGCTATCGACTCGAAAGGACTCCATGTCCAAGGAAGACTACATCCTAGCAAGGGTGGCGATCAAGGCTGTGACCTTGGACTTCGAGAAGCTGGGGGATTCAGAAGGGCACAAGGACGACCTCCAACAGATAGACGGAATCGACCCAGGCCTCGAGGCGAGGCTCAACACACTGGGGATCTCCACGTTGAAGCAACTTTCAAGGATGGATGACGACCTGTCCGATGACGTCAACGACGCCATCGAGTACATGCCGGGAAGAATCCGGAGACAGCTATGGGCCGAGCAGGCCAAGATCCTCCTGGGAAACTGATCTAGACACCCCTAAAGGGGTGTCTAAACACGAAAAGAGAAGTGGAAATTGGATAAATCCAAAAGGGCATTTTACCCCTTAGTGAATCATGCGAGCGCAAGCAAGGTCGCCATTGACGGCTTTGATTCTGGTCTTGATTATGCTTGCGAGCACCCAGCTTGTCCTACTATCATCAAGAGAATACCGCC
>MDTE01056964.1_pt1 | contig 17004 bp, 27 predicted proteins | sample 811231 | NCBI WGS metagenome assembly MDTE01 (sample SAMN05326651, study PRJNA326480) | marine metagenome | isolation source: seawater | place: Indian Ocean: Red Sea | collected 2010
GCATCAAGGATTAATTCATTTCCGTTTATATCTATCCCGCTTGAATCAATAACCATGCGTTCCGTTCCGCCTGTATCAAACCTAATTTTATCTTCGTCAGAACTTTCTTCGACCATCACTTTGGTATCACCGTCAGCGTCTGCTAGTTGTACCGCAGAGTTAATCTGACCTACTGCTATTGATACCACTTCTATCGATACTCCGTTAGCGGGAGCAGCAGTAAAGGTTAGAACTGCATTACTAATACTGTAAGTTGCTTTTTCTTGGTAAACACCACCAACAAAGACTTGCGTGTTGTTTTCGTTAGTCGGAGCTGCCGATAGCGTGAAGGTAGTATCTGAACCATCGCCTGTAAACTCGTCTACTAAAATATTAGACGCTGCTGCGGATATATCGGTAATGGTATGAGTGATGGCTTCTACGGCTGTACCTGTTGGTGGAGCAGTAGAAAAAGTTAGCGTTTGCCCTGATATGCTGTAAGTGTCTTTGTTTTGATAAGTACCGTCTATATAGACTTGAACTGCGTTTTCACTTGTGGGTGTAACCCCTAATGCTAATGTTGTATCGCTGTTATCTCCTGTCATGGTTGCTAGAACCATGTTGGATCCCTGGACGTTATTTAGTGCCGAGTAAATTGTAATTACTCTGCCGTTAGCGGGAGCTGTAGAAAAAGTGACGGTGGTTCCTGAGACTGTATAAGTATCATGAGCTTGGAACACACCGTCTATAAAAACCATAAGTTGTTGTTCGCCAGATACTGCGTTGGATATAGTGAACGTAGTATCACTACCATCGCCTGCAAAAATATTAGTAACTAAGAAGTTACCTTCACCAACATTACCCCAAGCTGAACCTGAGTAGCCCTCAAACTTAGATGATGTGGTGTTGAATCTTAGATCTCCCGCAACAGGGGAACTGGCCCTCTGCGCTGTTGTGCCTGTTGGCACGTTAAGAGCTGTATCAAGCTCTCTGATTGTTTTGCTTGCCGGGAGAGTACAAAATACATCTTTTGTGCCTGCACTAAAATTTACAGCGCTGTCGCTATTAGAACTAGAAAGGATAGTTGTCCTGGATAGCGTGTCTGGCGAAGCATCGGTGACTGTTCCGATACCTACTTCAAACTCAGCCGTACCTTGTCCTGCAATACAGTAATAAGTTACGTTACTGTTCCCTATGCCCGCTACAAAAGTTTCAAAACCAGTAGCTGCACCACCTAGATTGATAGTGCCTGTACCAGTTGTAGTGGTAGTTTCCTTTACTCTGTCATTAAGGACGAAAGCCACACCGCTTCCCCCTTACGCTATTCTTATAATAGCTGTAGACGCAGCTTTTGCTGGAAATACTATTGTAAAGTCACCTGCCGTTGAAGTTTTGTCTCCACCAAAGTCTATAGTAGCAACTGATTTATTGCTGTCTGATGAGTTATAAATCATACAACCTCTAGCAGTAATTGTAGCTGTACCAAAAGTAAGATCTGAAAAATCAGTAACAGCAGTAGTACCTGTTGATGTAGGAGTTACATTAGTTAATGTACCGCCACCTGTACTATAACCTGTTCCTGATGCTTGACCTGTAGTAGTAAAAGAAGTCGTAGTTGCTCCCAAAGTAGCTGAACTTGTGTATAAAGCTAGTTTGTAAGTGTCACCACTACTGTTGGTAAAGTTATGATTACCTTTCAATAATTCAACTTTAAAACTTGTGGTTAGTGTAGATGTAATAGCCATAATTAAATCCTTTTTATAATTTTTGCTAAATCTTCATCTCCTGCTTTTGTCAGCTCTTGAATCAAACTAGCTTTGTAAGATTTTATAGCATTTTTTATGTAAATTAAACAAACTTGTTTTATCTGCTCTCGATAAGCTTTTGCTTGTTCATTTATATGCGGTTCATTGTCTTCAGAATACCCAACTATTTTTTCTGTAAGTCTTTCAGCCCAATATTCTGGAGGGTGTCCTCCAAAGTTACTTGTAGCAACTTCCACTATACCTAACTCAGGCATACCATCTGGTGTAATTTTTATTACCATTTTTTAGCTTCAGGTGGTTTCAAATGTGGATCATCTCTACCAATTAATATTGGTTCTTGTTCTATTTTTGTGACCTCTACTTCGCTAAGTTTTACCGTTTTTAAACCCTCTTCGTCTTCAAATACTAATAAAGGATCTTTTAACCTATGATATCCGTAAAGTTTTTGAGCAGCATGGACATTTGTATCTAATAAACCGCTCGTGCTTGCTACCTCTACTTTCATACCTTCTGCTATAGCTTTAGACAACCAAAACTCAACACAAGCTCTGCCTGATTCTGCAAAATGTAAATTTGTCTTATAAGAAAAATCTAAACCAAAAAGTTTTAGTACAGCAACTTCATTATGTAAAGCAAACGCTATTGCATAAGCGACTGTATTATTTAAATAATGACAATTTGTCGATTTTAGTATTTCATCTATTGGATATAAAACAAGACCAGGGCATCTCTTATCTAGTTCGCATGTATATATTGGTCCTTTATGTTTTTTTAAAACAGATGACATACTGTCAGTTTGTCCACCCGCATCATCTGTATCTAAAAATCTAGAAGCGGGATCCATCATGAAAACCCTATCATGATAAATCACATTACTTACTGCGTTAATTACCCATACCTCATCAAAATGACTGCCATGTGCTTTTGCTAAACAGTAATCAAACCAACTTCTACCAAGTCCTACTATTGCTACTGTTTTCCCCTTTAGTTTCTTTATTTTTGCCATAGGCTCCTACGATGTTTGTGATCTCAAAGAATCATATCTGTATTCATCTTTTCGACCTCTTGCTTCTGCTCTGTTTTTCAATCTAGTAATTTCTAAGTTGAATCTTGTTTCATATAGTTGTAATAGATCTATTTCGCCTTTCATAAAAGTATAAGCTTCAACAAGACATCCATACAGTAAAGCATTCCTAGCATTCTGAGAAAGCCATGTGCCTGTGGTATCAGTAACCAAACTATTTGGTTTATGCAAATAATGTAGCTCTACTGAATAAGCTTGATCTGGCACAGGAGCTAAAATTATTGTACTGCCGTTGCTAGATCCAGTTGATAGTTCTTTATCAAAGTCTGCATAATATTTAGGCAAACCTCGCAAAGAACTATCACTAGGGTCAACATTAAACTCTTGCATAAAGGATGGATGTTTTTTATCCAAATAAGTGTAATCGCCGTTTGAAATTACGGCTAAAGAAAAACTCATTATGAAATCTGTAGGACAAGTAAGGAATCTGTTTCCTGTCGTTACATTTCCTTGAACATTTTTGCGAAAAAAATCAAACTGCACTAACTCAAATATTCTTTCTTCCGTAGTTTTGATTATGTCGTCTAAAGAAGATACAAAAGTAGTTTCTGTATTTTCTACATAATTTTGTATTAATGTTTTTAGTTCAGATAAAGTCATACTAAGGTGTGTTAGCTGTTCCACCCATTCCTGAGTGATTCGTACAGTAATAATATAATGTCGGAGCTCCTGATGCCACAGTTATTTGTGTGTAAGCTCCTGAACTTCCTGGTGTGCCATTTGTTGTGACACCTGTTGTGTATTCTGATCCACCTCCGTGTGTACCATTAGCCGTAGTAGAAAATCTAAGTGGGTGGGTACTGTTAGAACTATCTGATTGATCAAATTTGTAAGTGCTTCCTTCTGATAAATTTATTGTCGGACTAACCGAGCCATCTAAATAAAATTTATTTCCATATCCATAAGAATTAGTACCAGAAGCAACTGTTACAGTATAAGTTGTAACTGAACTTGTTGTAACAGAAACGGTTCCTAAAGATGATGTTGCCGCTTGGCCAGTTAATGTTTCACTAACTGTTGTGCCTGTAACAGATATAGATCCAAGACTACTTGTAGCTGCTACACCATCAGGAAGCGCCCTATTAGCTGGTACAGTTTCAGTAATTGTAACTTCTCCTACTGAAGTAGTGCTTGAAACACCTTGAAAATTTGTACCTAATATATTTTCATCTAAATAGTTTGTAGCTGTACTATTTTTATAGCTAACAACTATAAAACCCTCGCCTCCCTCTATATCGTTATTAGGTCTTGGTTTGTATAAAGATTCAGGATCTGCTGTAGCAGTCAGAGGTTCTAGTTGTGGATGTTTGTTTTCGTAACAAGAAGGACAAGTTTTTAAACCGTTCCACTCTTCTTTGAGCTGATGTAATTTGTATTCAAAACCACATCTATCGCAAAGAGCTTTTGCAAACTTGCCTAAAGCGTAAGCCATTACATAACCCTTACATTAGGTCTGATCCTTAAAGATACTCTATCTTCATCTTGATCAGCTGCTCTTCTAAATTCCTCTTCATATACAGTTTTTAACATAGGTGTTTTTTCAGGAGCTCTTTTCATTGATATGTAATATGCAAGTCCTGCGGTAAAACAAGGGTAAAATCTGAACGGCATGTCCATTGTGTTTATTGCACTATCAGCGTCATCCATTCTAACCAACTTATTAAAAACCAAAATATCTGTAGAGTTTTCAGGAGCAGGATAGACCTTCAAAATTGGAGTGTTGGATTTTTCTAAGAAAAATTGAGAAGGTCTAGCCTGCGTAGTTTTGTTAGGTATGTTTAAAAACTCGCTTCTGCTAAGTCTATTCATACTTATATCTGTTTGTGTGGTATTAACTGTTCTTCTAAGAACTACATCTAAAACATCAATAATATTAGAATTTAAAGTATAGCTGTTTGTGCCTTGCGTTACAGTTTGCGTACCTTCTTCTATCGTCCATTGGTTTAAACCTCTGTTTGCCCACTCAGCCAACATGAGATTTATAGATCTTCTTGCTGTCTTAAGATCGTAGCCTGTTCTTAGTTCTAAACCACAGCGTTCAAAAGCTTCTTCAATAAACTCTGTTACGTTTGGTTCAAAGTTTGTGCTACCTGATAAAGACATTTAATCCTCATATAAATTATTGAATGTAATTGCAGGATCTAAATAACTTTCATGTCCTTCTGCTGAATGTGACCATTGTGAAGGTTTAAAATCAGGAGCGCCTTCTCCTGTTACCCATAAAGCGGGACTTGTTGCTCTAACTCTGTTATTCGGTAGAGCTACTAAGTTACCTTTCCATTCGCAATCTTCTGTTATATATAATACATGAGATTGTTTATGTTGTGCAGAATCATCTGCGATATCAGAATCTGTATAATCAACCGTAAACAAATATTTACCTTGATAAAAGTTACCATCTATCTTGCAAATCCAAGGAGAGGAGCTAACCCTATCCATTACAGTAACTGCATGATTTCTTGATTCACAGTCCCAAGGTTGTGCTATATGATCTTCCATAGCTTTTGGAAAATCTTCCATTGGTATATCTGCTACTAAAGCTTGTATAGGCATTCTGGCCCACATAGCTCCACCATGAATATTTGGTTCATCATTATCATCACAATCGCTTTCACAACCTGTAAAAACAACTTGAAAACTTAGAGATCTATCTGGAATTGTGTTTACTGCTACTACCAAACAATGTAGGTATTCATCATGATATTTTTCATGATTATGCGTAAACTCCCTTCTTACCCAACACTTAAAGTGGGGAATATTACTTATTAAGTAAGCCAATTATCTTTTTGATTTTTTGTTTAAAGCTCCGCCCTTAGACCTTTTCATAATACGTCCACCTTTGGACTTTTTCATGAGTGCTCCGCCTTTTGACTTCTTCATGATTTTACCGCCTTTGGATTTTTTCATGATCCTTCCGCCTTTAGACTTTTTCATAGTGGCATAACCTTTTGTTCTTTTGTAAACCATACTTACTCCTTACGACATAGTTGTTACTTTTTTACGATTTGGCATTACTGCTCCACAACCTTTTGCAACAAAACCACCGTTCTTCATTTTAGCACGATTTTGGTTTTTAACCTTTTTTTCTATTACAGATTGCATGTGTGCTTCGTAAGATGTTTGTTTACCATCATCCATTCCAAATTTTTTAGACATATGTCCTCCAGTTTTTACAGAAACTCTTGCTTTTTTTGTGTTAGCTACAACTGTTTGACCACTACTGCCAGCTTTCTTTTTCTTTTTAGCTGTAGCAGCTCTTTCTTTTTGTGAAAGGCTTCTTGCTTTGGCAGCTGGCAAACAACGATCAGGATTTTTTTTATCTTTGCTAGTCCCGCATTTACCTTTAATTTTGCCATCAGTACCAATCCTGACCCAATTTTGTTCACGCCATTGTTTTAGTTGTCCCATTATCTCAACCTATTTGACATAACAGCGCCTTGCCCTCTAATAGACACAAAACCGCCGTTAGCTTTTTTTGTTCTTTTTTTCTTTTTAGATCCTTTTGCATAGTTTGGATCTTTACAATATTTTGATGCTGCCATATTTGCATAAGCACTTGGATATGTATCAAAAGTTCTTTTTGCCCAAGCTTTTCCTGCAGCACAAATTTTTCCTCCTGATTTAGCTTTTTTAGCCATCTAACACCTCCATCTACGTCTAGCTTGTCTAATCCTAGAGTTTGGATTATTTCTAGTTTTAGCTGAACTCTTTTTGAGCTGACCTAAAGATCTAGCACAATAAGACTTTCTTCTAGCTTTTTCTTTTGCTGTTAAATTTTTTTTCTTGGTAACAGCAGTTTTTAACTTGCTCCCTGGATTCTTTCTTCTATGTGCAGCGACTCCTTTTTTAGTCATGCCTGCACCAGATTTAGTAGGTCTGTAATTACCACCTTTACCGACTGTTCTTCTTATTGCTCTTTGTCTTCTTTTTTCAGCCATTAGATAATTCTATATAAGATCACTCTCTTTTCAATAGATCTTCTATTTTTTTAGCTTTTTCTTCAGCCGTATCTGCATGTAATTCAGGATCCACGACTTTAGCTAATTTCATCATAGCTATTCTTTCATTAGGAACATATCGCCAAGTGTAACCATCGTCTGAATAAACTCCAAAGACAGTTTGAGTCATACCAACTTTGATAATCATGGCTTGCTGTCCATCTAAGATTACTTTATCTCCTTCTTTCAAAGGAGAATTAAATCTGAACAAAGCTCCTTTTACAAAGCTAGTAGCCCAATCTTTAATAGCTAGACCTACTAGCAGAGTCAGTAGAAATCCTACCAACTCTACATAGTATTCACTTAGTTGTATCTCTGGCATTAGAACCTCAAAGTCCTAAACCATTAAGAATGAAATACCGTAACTCTGTCTATATTGCTTAAAACAACGTGTATACCGCTTTCAAATAAAACACCTGAATCAGGTATATTGAAAGTTTCAGTATCATTAGCGTTGCATGGGGCGACAAGAATTGTTGAGCCTGAAACAGAACCATCTCTAAAAGTAACAGTTCCATCCGAAGTTCCACCAGATATTACATATCCTCTAAGTCTTGATCTATGTGAAGTTAAAGCTGCTCCTCCTGTTGCACTAGATGCGGAGGTAGCAGTCTTAACATCAGAACCTACGATTCTTCCTGACATATTATTCTCCTAATATTAAGCGTCAGCAAATGGAGTAACTATTGTGCCAGAACCTAAAATTAAGCCTTCAACAGCATATTTATTATCGGCTATAGCAGTTACTTTGACGATACTACCTGCGAGTCCACCTTTGGTAGAACCGTTCATAGTAATAACATCATTCGATGCACCTGATATAAAAGTTTTACCAGTAGAATCATCTACGCCAGTATAAAGACCACCGACAAACTTATCAGTACCATCGGTTTTGATATCCATGTCTGTAGCTGCTGTTTCTACTACAAAAGTAAAAGTAGCTCCTAAGTTATTAGTTTGATCAGGTTCATCATCTCTACTCGGTGTTGATGCATCAATAGTTGGTAAAGTAAATTTACCGTCAGCATCGTTAGTAGTTAAAATTTTACCTGCGTGTGCAGCCACAGTTAAAGTTGTGTCTGCGGTTAAACTGACCACGTTTGCATTACCAGCAGAAATAAATCCTGCTAGTGATTGTATTGGTCCACTAAAAGTTGATTTAGACATAATTTCTCCTATCTAAATGAGTTGCTCCATCTTTGGAGTAAGTCTGCTGAGTCAGTTGGAGCAACAAGTTATCTCAGTAATAAAAGTATACTACTATGAGGCTTTTTCTAAAGCAATCGGAGTTTTTTTCTTTGCCTCAAGTATTTTTTCTCTAGCTTGATACAAAGCTTCATATGACTCTTTGATAACAGGATCTTTACCAAATAAATCTAATAAATCTTGGCTTACCATTTCTATTAAAGCTTGTGTTGTGGTTAGTCTACCGTTGATGTCTGAAATTTTTTTTTCTGTAGTCATTTCTTTATATTCCCTTTTTTGTCTAATGTCATAATCTAAATAATTACTTATGTTAATCATTTTTTTTCTTAGATCACTATAAGTATTCCAATCTCTAATTTCCTCTACTGTTCTACCACACCCCTGACATATCTCATCAAATGGAGCCATAGATGTAGAACATCTACCTACACATGGTGTTTGAGACAAAGAAGTTACGTCATGTATTGTATTCATGACACAATTTTAATCTTTTTTCTACTTTGTGTAAATTAAGGAAAAATAGGGGGCGTTAAAGCCCCCATATTTTCTATCGTAGTTGAGTTAAAAACGCTACGATAATTCGTTCTTTATGCTCCTTGAGAAGCGAAAACTGCTCTAAAGTTAGAGAACCCAAATGAGTATCTCTCTCTAGCTTTATATCTCATGTTTCCAGTATCGAAATCACCTTCTAATGCAGTTTGCATTGGAGATCTTTCGAAGTGTTTGAACCCATCAGGACAATCAGTTTTGATGAAGTAAGCATCTGTATCAGTTAAGTAATGATTTACTACATAACCATCAGGAAGCATACCCATGTTTCTGATTGAATTGATGTCGTTGTCAGAAGTTCCAACTCTTCCAGGTGTGTTGATTAATCTGTCAGCCACAAATTGTAATTGTGGTGGAATGATTAACTTCATACCTCTAAGAGCTATAGATAAACCTCTGTCATCGGTAAACGTAGAAATACTGATCAAACTATCCTCTAGAGATGTTTCGTTCAAGTCAGCCATAGTGGTTGCACGATTTGCGAGTGTACCACCTCCGCCTAGCGGGTGATCAGTAGCAACTAAAGCTTTACCATCACCACCAGCCGTACTAAACGCATTGTTTAAAACAGCAGCAGCTTTGATTTGCTTAGTGTTTGCCATAGATCTTGCTAAAGCTTTAGTGTATCTAGCTCCAAGTCTGTCATACAAGTTATCCTCAACAGCTTCTTCAGTTAAAGCAAATGCTAAAGCAACTGTTTCGTGAGTATACCTAGAAGTATAACCTTCGTTAGCAGTATCAAATCTGACACCTGCTCCTTCAGCTTTTACTTCGGCATTTCCAAAGCCCACGATTAAAGTTTCTTCTTCAAAAGCTCTATCAGAAGTTTCTGTATCGAAAATTTCTGCATGTTCAGCCTCGTACCTTGAATACTCCATACCGAACAATGCATTTAAACCAGGCTCTAATTCTTTCGCTAGTTGCGCTCTATTAATTGCCATTATTAAACTCCAGTTTTGTCTCGATAGAAGTGTTCATTAATTGTAACAATAGCATTCACATTAGCAGAACCAAGTTCGTTATTACTTGGATCGCCAGAGAATCCCATGATTCTTAGCTGTGCAGATGTAGCAGCCGTAGTAGCAGATACTTCTACTGCTGACATACCAGTTTTGGTAGAGCCAGAAGTGTAAGCAATGTCTGCATTTAGACCGACATCAGTTTGAGCTAAAGAACCAGCACATTGTACTTCAAATACAGCGTCAGGATCATCTTCAACGAATGCTACGATATCAGACGAGCTTGTTCCATCAGGAAAATGAGATGAAAACACAGTTTCACCATCAGAATTAGTGAATTTACATCCTCTAAATATTCCTAATATTTCATCACCAGCTGCAGCTACTAAAATAGTACCAGCATTGGTCATTTTTACAGGATCGCCTGAAAAGATATTTCCAGATGCACCAGTTGCAATTGAATATTCAGTTACTCCGCCATTAGCGACACCAGAACCCAATTTACCCACAAGGCGCAATCCGAAAGCAGCATCTTTATTAGCCATAATATGTCACCTATATCATAAAAGATAAATTTAAGCGGTAGAGATTAATCTCTTTTACCGCCACCAAAAGTTACGCTTGATTTTCTCTCTGGTCTTAAGATCGGAGAGCTTGGGTCAGATTCCTTCATGAGATCATTATCAACCGCATCTTGCTGCGTTTGGGCACGTTGTTCAAAATAGGCATTCCTTTCGTCACGTGTCTCATTTGGTATCTTAGCCAATAATAAACCTCCAACAGAAACAACACCAGCGTGCTTACCATCGTCAAGCGTGGGAATTTCAAAATCTCCTAGCTCTTCGGCTCTAACAAGGTCGAAACCTTCTCTTAACCTAGCTGTGACATTCTTCTTATCTTCCTGTCCAACGATTTCAGCCCTAATCCACCTGTATTCATATCCTTCAGGTGCGGGTGGTGTCTCCAACATTGATGGAGGTTGCCAAGGTTTGCGAGCAACTTTCTTAGCTCGGGTGTCTGCAGAACGTGAAGTTCTGTTTTGTAATTCTTTTTCTTTAGTCATATTAACCTCTTTTAACGTATTTTGCATATTCTTTTAACGGAACATTTAATCTTTTTGCCATAACAACTTCAGACGGACTTAACCTAATCTGTCGTTTTCCTCTTGGCGCAGAGTCTGCCCTTACAGCAGAAGCTACTTTTTGTTGAGGTTTTTTGACATCTGTTTCTTGCACATCAAACTTATGTGGAAACTCTTCCCGCATCTGTTTATCTATTTCTTCATAAAAAGAATCAGATGAAGGATCTTTCCCACTTTCTACAAGCTCTCTGTTAATTTTAAATGCTGCAAAAGTCATGGTCTCGTCCTCTCCAAACCAAGTGTTATTTTCTGCCCAAGCTTCCGCTTTAGGTTCAGGTTTTGGCATTGGAGCTGAAGTGGTTTGCTCTGGCTCTACAACATTTTGTAAATTCTGTTTTGATTGCTGTACGTTATTTTGTTGTACCGCAATATCAGCAATTATTCTTTGTGCTTTTGCTGCTTTTTCATAGTCCCCACTTTGTAAAGCATCAGCTAAAGCAGCATTTGCTTGTATTTCTTGTGCTTCTAAAGTAGAGGTCTTTGCCTCTAAATAATTTGCATCAGAACTTGCAGCTTTTTGTCTTAATATTTTAAGTTCTTTATCTTTTTCAGCAGCGTAAGAATAAGCTGACTCTGAAGCTCTTTCTGCTTCCCTTAATTTTTTTGTGAGTTTATTTATTCTTTTTTGAACATTTTCAGAATAGTTTTGAAGCTCCTCTTCAGGTTCTTCTTTAGCTTCTACTTCTTCTGATTCAGTTTCTTCTGCTACTTCTTCTGGTTGCTCTTCAGTTAGCTCACTAACATCTTCAGCAGGTTCCTCTTGAACCTCTAAATCTATCAACTCGCCTTCTTCTGTAGCACTTTCAACTTCTGTAGTCATTGCATTATCAGTCATAGTTACTCCTAAACGGCTATTATATCTTCAGGATCTAATATGGTTGCGATCACTTCATCATCGTTAATAATTCTGCATTCCGCATCATCACCAAGCTTGAATCTTGCTCCCGCATATCTACCAATTAAAACCCATTGTTTTTCTTCACACCAAGGTTCAGAAAATCTTGAAGCATCCTTATAGCAGTCTGGCCCCATCTTCACTACATAGCCAACTACTGTAGCTAGACTTTCTCTATCTACAGTTTGTTGAACTAGATGTATGCCACCCTCTGAAACACCTTTACCTTTATAAGGTAAGATAAGAATCCTCCAACCTGTTGGTTGTGGCATTCTCTCTAAGAGGGATTTATTTAAAAGCTCTGGATCTAAAACTCTTTTTTCAGCGTCTATATAAGCTGATTCTTGTTCTTTTTCTTTTTCTTCAGCGATATGATTAGGAACTAATACCTTTGTCATCTTCGATTTTTACCATTTTGTTTAGCAACTCATTTAAATCACTTTCTACATCGGCTAGTGAGTTGATTCTGCCACGTAGAAACTCATATTCTTGCATATCTTTTACACCATTTAAAAGCACACTAGATATGTCTTCTTTTCGTTGTGCTAGTCTATTTTTAAGTTTTTCAACTAAGACAACAAAATCCATTAATAAATACCAGAAAACTTAGTTCCAAACTCTGCAATACCTGCTCCTTTTGACTTACCTTTACCCATGCCTGGTTTGGCAGCGGTGTTAGCATCAAAAGTTTCTTGTTTGGCAAAAGGAACACTACCCTTGTTAGAGTATGAGTTTACTTTTTTTACCGTTGGTGTTTTCTGACTTTTTACGTCTGTTCTTTTAATCATGTCGCTATTTTAAAACCATTTAGAAGAAAAAGACAACACTATATTATCTGCCTTGTCCTCTATACCTTTTGAATTGTTTTTTATGGTGTTTATTTCTAGGGACTGTATTAGAACTTTTACCGTTGCCTTGAGATGTATGTTTAGTTTTTCTACGATTAGGGTCAACCGTTGTGACTTCTCTTTTTTTTGCCATTAATTTTTTTGTTGAAAAAGTTCTTTCTGTTGTGCAAGTCTTCGTAAGGCAGTTTCGTTTTTCATTTCTTGTATATCTTCAGAAGTATTTATTCTCTCTCTATCTATCATGTCTTGTCGTAGAGCCTCATCCTTTCTTCTTTCTTGATCCGCTAAGAATTGTCTATTTTCTTGCGTTAGCTCTTGACCTTTCAGAGCTAATTCTTGTTTTCTGATAGTTACAAGTGGATCCTCATCAGAAGGAGAAGCAACTTTAGCTGTATATTCAGTCACTAGTTCAGCAAGTATTGGAGATGAGAACTGAGCCAAAATATCGCCCGCTTGCATTTGTATTTCTACAGCTTCTGCTTCGGTAGCATTTTCTAATTGTGCAACCAATTGATCATATTGTGCTTTGATCTCTGGTGGCATTTGTTGCTCTGCAATTATCTCAGCCTTGAATTGTAAATGCTGCATAATGTGTGCGTGTATGGTCGCTTGAACTTCCGCATTAGATTGAACAGGTTGTGTGTTCAAAAGACTCATGTGTATTGCGATATGTGCATCATGGTTTTGTTGTTTAAAAGCTTGTGCAGGTTGTGCCATTATTAACATGGTATTTTCCATACCTGCTTCCATAGGCATAGGGTCATTTGGAGGCGGTGGTACAAGTAATTGATCTATATTATCCACACCTATAGCAGCGTACATTCTTCTATAAGATTCGTATACACCAGTAGCCCCATGTATCTCTGGATTAGATGCGACCAATTGCATCATTTCTTGAGCCATAGATATTCTTTGTGATGTACTAAAAATGTCAGGGTTTGATACAGGAATAATATCTATTCGTTGATCAAAATCAGTAGCTTTTATTTGTGTATTTGGACCTACTTGATATGGATATTCTGAAGGTAAAAAATCTTGAAATATTTTAGCCAACATTTTAAATTCTTTCTTTTGTGCAGAGTGCAATCTTTTGTGTATGGCTGAAATAACTTTGGTAGATCTTTCTAGTAAAGCTAAAGTAGTGCCAACAGGAGCTTGTGGATTACCTTGTCCTACGTTTATTTCTGCAATAGATGCAAACTGTTTACCCGCATCGACAAGTGTTCCTAACAAAGCATACAAAGTTTGGCTTGGTTCTTTAAATGGCAACGGTTGTATTGCTTCTTTCAAAGTACCTCCTGGCGCATCTACATCTCTAAACTCTCCAGGCTGTATTGGTGTGTCTTCATCTCTAATCCTAATACCCCTAGTTTTGAAGCCACTTGGTAAGTTAGATAATGTGCCTGCATCTATAAGTTGTCTAAGTATGGAGGTTGACGCTTTAGATAGCCCACCGATCATGTGCGTCAACCCAAAACCGTAAAAGCCTAGACCAGGTAAAAATTTAAAATGCACAAAGTAATCTATTTTTTGTTTCAAAGGATCTTGTTCATCAAAGTTTCTTCTAATCGACAAAATTTTATTTGAATAGGTATCTATGGTAACTATGTATGGCAACTTTAAACCTGTTGCTTCATCATCATCATTCTTATCTTCGTAGCCTTCTAGATCTAAATTACAATGCACTTCATATAAAACAGATATCTCGCTATCTCCATAACTATCTTGTATACCTGTTAATTCTTCTATTTCTTCTTTTACTTCTGAACTTTCATCATCATCTGAACCTGTCAGATCTATGTCCATATAAAATCCTGACATTTGTAATTTTTTAACTTCGTTCTCAGGCATCTTAATTACATTCGTAATTCTTGGGCAAGTCTCTAAATCAGTAGTGTAATAAGGAACAATTAAATCTTCAGGAGCTATAAATTTAGATACAGCTCTACCTAAAGTTTCATCGTAATAGACTTTTTTAAAAGCTGATCCAGCCAAAGGTAAATAAAATAGTAGCTGATCTAATTCTTCATCAAACTCTTCCATAACATGAATAACTTGATAGTTCATAAAGTCTTGAACTCTTTGTGCTTGCTCTTCAACAGCAGAGTCATACATACCAATAACTTGAGTTTTTACTGGTCCACCAGCAGGCAATAATTCTTTGTAAGCTTGAGCCTGAAAATTAGTTACAGCTTCTCCTAATAGTGGATGAATAACACCTGATGCTCCTTGAAACGGTTCTGATCTTTCGTCATCAAACTTCATACCTAAGTATTTAAGACCATCTACATATGTGCTTTCCCAATCTTGCCTAGATGATTTATCTTTGTTAATACCATCAATAAGATCGTTTGCAATTCTATTTAGAATATCTTCATCAAGACTTTCTGCTAAGTTAGAATCGAATGATGTATCAGGTACAAAAGTATCTTCTGGCGATAAGACTGCACTACCGTCTTCTTGCATTTCAAAGTCGCCTTTGACCTCTGCCATTGCTTCTTGAACTGTTACAAAATCCTGTTCATCCTCATTCAAAGTTGGGTTTACAGGAGTGGGTATGTTTGTATTCTCAATTGCCATTATTATCTTTCAAAATTTGGTTTCTTATAATTCTTCTATCGTCTTCAGCCTCTTGATATGTACTATAACTTTTTATCTTGCCTGATTCTATAAAAGGCAAAAACTTTTTAAGAAGGGTTTTATCATCTTTAATGACTTTTCCTGTATTAGGATCATATCTTGGAAGTAAATAATGTTTGTCAGCTGCTGTTCCAATAGAGGATATTTTCATAGTTACAGTTTTTTTACCCTCTTTGCCCTGCTTACCTTTGCTTAGAACATTCTTATGAAAATCGCTTAAAAATTTTTTGTTTAAAGTAAATCTATCGTTTTTACTTTTGTTTTCAAAAGACATTACTTTCCGCTTGGTGTTTTAAACTTTCTTTCAAACTCTTTTAAATCAGCTTTTGATCTATTTAAATTATTAAGTAATTCTCTTTCCTGTTTTGGTAAATCTTTGAAAGGCACATCTTTTTTCTTTCTCATCTCAGCGTAAACATTTTTTTCAGCTTTAGCTAAATCTTTTTTAGCTTGCATGATTTGTTGTTCTGTTTTTTTAGCTTGCGCAGGATTTGCTCTAGACTTAGCTATATTCTGCCTAACTAGCTTTGCTATCATTTGTATTATTCTTAAAGCTGGTTGTATCATTAGTGAACTACCCTGTCCTCTGTTTCAAAAAAATTACCAAAACCAAAAAAGTCTACTAACTCTCCAATCAGCTCTACATTACAATGCTTTGCCGTAAGATTAGCCTCTTCTAAGGATTCAGCTATTATGTAAGGTCCATTGTATACTTTTCCTTCTCTTTCGTATTGTGTTATGTAAATTATCATCAGTAGTAAACTCTTCTTATCGGAGCCCTTTCTTCGTCTGAATAATCATCGTGTAGAGATACTAAACCTCCTTCACGAAATCTCATAAGAGCTTGAGTCATGGTATCACACAAATCATCATTTGCCCCAAAAGGAAAAGATGCACACTCTTCTATCATGTCTTCTGCAAACTCTCTCTGCGGAGCGTATACCAAACCTGATTCAAAAATAGGAGCTACAGAGTGCATTCTTGTAGTTTTATCGTGCCCTCTTGTTGGAGAATAATTAACAACAGGTATACCTAATCTACGCAGTTCATGCGTTAGTGGTGTACCTGAAGCTTTTGCTTCAATCAATACCATATCAGGATCCCAATACTGATACTCTTCATAAGCCATACGTTTCAGTTCAGGAAAATCCCACCTACCTTTTTGTGCGTCTAGCAGTATTAATGATTCAGGAGAATCAACAGTTGGTTTAAAAACACCCCAAGTAGATATAGCTGAATAGTCAGCAGTTGTCTTTTTTGAATAAGCAGTATCGTAAGATTGTATTATGTAACTTACTGCTGGCAGATCGTCATGCTCCCACTTGTTCCACCAGTCTCTTTTGATTATAGATCCTTCTTCTGCTGTCGGAGTTTGCATCCATTGTGCATTCCACTTCATGCCGGGTAGGGATGCTTTTATTTTTTCAAGTTCATCTAATTGCCAAAAGCTAGGCCAGAGAGGTTTACCTGACGGCATAATCGCAGGGAACTCTATTACTTCCCATTGATCTGCTCTTGGTTCTTTTTGTGCGTCTATCAAGCGTTGTGTTAAATCAATAGAACTCCACCTAGTCATGACTAAAACAATAGCTCCTTTTGGTTGTAATCTTTGTCTTGGGCCAGATGTGTACCAATCCCAACAAGCATCCATTTGTGTAGGAGATAACGCATCTTGCTCTGAGTGAGGGTCATCAATAATTAATAAATCCGCACCACGACCTGTTATCGCTCCGCCAACACCTGATGCAAAATACTCGCCAGCTTTATTAGTTTCCCATCGACCTGCTGACTTTGAATCTTGTGACAAGCTTACTTCAGGAAAAACTTTTTTATATTCTTCGGTGTCCATCATGTTTCTGACTTTTCGACCAAACCTAACAGCAAGTTCTCCCGTGTGCGTTGTCTGCATGATTTTGGCATCGGGTCTTTTACCCATCAC
>MDTE01196865.1_pt1 | contig 17000 bp, 12 predicted proteins | sample 811231 | NCBI WGS metagenome assembly MDTE01 (sample SAMN05326651, study PRJNA326480) | marine metagenome | isolation source: seawater | place: Indian Ocean: Red Sea | collected 2010
CCAACACCGGCACCAACACCGGCACCAACACCGGCACCAACACCGGCACCAACACCGGCACCAACACCTGATCCAGGAACTGGAACTGGAACTGGAACTGGAACTGGAACTGGAACTGGAACTTAGTATTTATACTTTCTTAAGTAGTTGTAGATATTTTCTTTTCTGATTAACTTTGCGCCTGGATCTTTTGTTAGTGGTCTCCATTTAAAATTAAACCAATCTCCATAAATAGGTATTTTAAAATATATACCTTTGTCAAAACTACCTTCACCAAATTGTTCTTTTGTAACATCAGTTCGAGTGAAAAAGGCTCCCATAACAACTCCATTATTAAATCTTCTTGATATATCAAATGTATAGCCTTTATCTCCAGCAAGATACTCCCCATATGAAAGATGTAAAGAGAATGGAAATTGGTAACTTTCCTCATTCTCATAATATAAGTTTATATGTCCAGTTGTATTTGAATAATCTAGCAACCCAAAGCCTAAGTCATAGTCTCGCTTGTAAACTTTAAATGCTTCAAAACCGACTGAAAAAGGTAGATCATTTTTATTCCAAAGATATTCCATACCATAACCAGTGAACATTTCTTCGAATATTCCAGCAGATAGCTGAATATGATTATTTTTAGATAAGGTATGAAAAAAATCAAATTGAGACCTGCCTAAAATTAACCTATCTTGGAAATTGTTTAAATAATCTTTAACGTCAGATCTTACTTGGTTTGGATATGTATTAACTGGGGGGATATATAAGTCATCAAAATTCTGCCATAAAGCGTATTTTAAGTTTGTGCTCCAGAATAATTTATTTTTAAAAATATATTGCGTATTTAACTCTGCCATGAAAGCTACCTTTAGAAAATCCTCTCTTCCAGCAATAAAAGGTCTCAAAACAATATCTGGAGAATAAAAAAATCTTGAATCTTCTTCTCGTGAATATAATGTTTTAATTTTATTGGGATCATTTTTATTGAAGTTTTGTGAATCTATTGCGTCTGCCTTTAAACCACTTACTGAATAACTTACTATGACTTCCTCATAATCTATTCCTGAATCAATTAATGCTTGCTCTAAATTTTTATTTAAAGAGTTAACATTTGAGTAAGAATTAAATTCTTTTACATCTAGTATTAATAGATCGTCTGATGTGCTTATCTTCTGTACTTCAATGTTATTAAAATCAAGAATAGATCTCAATCTCCCATGAGGTGTTTTTTCATAAGGTTGATTATTTTTATATGGTTTTGAATTATGATTTGATGAATTATTTTTCCAAGAAAATTTTAAGCCTATATAATCACCCCTCTCATAATTAAGAGCTAATGAAAAATTGTTATTTTTAATATACTCAAAACCAAAACTATAGTCTGAGCTTCTTTCTGGAAAGCCTTCGTTTAGTGGGATTTCTGTTGAATCATATTCGACTTTAAATAGCCAATTTGTGCTAAAAAGATAACTTACACCACCAAATAAAGCCATATCTTCTCCTGAAAAGTAATTATCTGGATTTAATAAACCGCCAGCTTGAATATCAGGCTCTCTAACCAAAAAGGATCCATCAATATTGCCAAGTATATTGTTATATTTTAATCGCCCTCCGCTGAGTCTACCCCAGCCAACTCCAAGATGAAGATCAACATTATCTAATCCATAACTTCCGACAATATATTCTGAAGAATATATGCCTGTACCAGCAATATCATTAAAACCAATAGCTAATGCAGGTAAATAACCTTCTTTTTTGATACGAAATTTAGCATTAAAACCTTTATCTTTATAATCCTGCCATTCAAAGTTAGGGTAAATTTTTCCTTTTATGCTTGAATAAAATATCGATGCTTCAAACCAATCATATGGCATCAGTGTTAAGGTAATTTTTCTATCGGGATCTCCTCTATATGAGGTAAATGCTGAAGATGATTCTTCATAGAATCTGGCTGTAGGAACATTAATAAGACCAATGACGCCATAATTATTTGGATTATTGTACTTAATAGAATCTGAGAGCATGGCTCCACTAATTAGCAAAATAAACGCTAATTTAATCTTGCAATGCATTTAAAGAGGCTGCAGAGAATGCAATATCTGCAATTATTTTAGTTGCAATACTAATTAGAGGAAGTGCTTCTAGCTGATCAAGATTTCTGGGGACGACAATGGTGTCTCCAGGTTCAATTTTAGTCTGCCCTGCGAATATATTATTTCCAGCAGCTATTGATGCGCCATTAGCTTTAATTATGAATACTGCTCTTTTATCTGCATAATCTGAAAAACCTCCGGCTGCTGCAATATAATCTTGATGACTCATACTTTCATCAAAAATAAAAGATGAGGAATTCAAAACTTCTCCTTGAACAACCACCTCATATGACAATGATGGAATATTAATAATATCTCCATCTTTTAAAATAAATTCTTTTGCAGTATCAGAATCTTGAGAAAATTCACCAGATATTCGTCCATTAGGCTCAATTAGATCGGCCATCGCAATAATTGATTCAATATCTACCATTCCTTTTTCAGAAACACTATTTGATTTCTGAATCAATGTATCAGTTAATATCGATTTTGCTTCTCTTATTGCCTTAATTTGTTTTTGTTTAATATCTTCTCTGGTTAAAACAATACCCTTTTCAAATGCATTTTCACGAAGACCACCTGCTAAGATATAGAGATCAATTAAAGTAGTTGAACTTGCAACAGAATATTTGCCAGGATTGGCTACCTCTCCAATAATTTCTACCTCAATTAGATTTTCATTTCTTAATGAAGGGAATGAAATAGCTACTAAATCTTCAGAATCTATCATCATCTCATATGCGTTAGTAAAATTATCATTAGATGTAATTATTGAAACGTTATCTAAATCAATTTGGCTCGGCGAACCAAAAAATAAATGTAGTTGCTTTGGGCTGATCTTTCCTTTTAGCGGCACCCTAAATGATTTGTTTGGAAGAAAGATAGAAACGAAATCATCAGGATCGATTTCATATTCAGGTGAAAAAATTATTTCTTTCTCATCTTCGTCAACAATATTACCAGAGGACTCTAGAATCTTTCTTTCAATATTCAGCTTTTCTTCTGAAGTAATAGCTTTTCTTTCTTCTTCTTTCAATAATGCTCTTGTTTTTTGATAGTCATAATTAATGGCTTCTTCTCTATCAAGAAAATATATTTTTGTGTTCTTTGTGGCTCTTAAATCTGAATATGAATTAGGATCTGACAAAGAAAAGGCACTCCTTGATTTTGTTAAACCGCCTCTATTTATAGATTCGTGAATTCCATAAAATGGATATATATCATCAGAAAATTTAAGCTTTTCTAAAAATTTATCTAGTTTCTCATCAGATGAAATATAAAAACCAGAAGTTACTGCATTACCGGAAACAAAAATATCCTTAATATCTATACTTACCTTATTGCCTACAAATAACTCATCTACAGATTGATTGTTAATTAAATCTATGTTGTTTATTCTTTCCGTCACTATATCTCCATTTTTATTTATGGTAGCTGTTATATTCTTTTCATCGGCATTTTTATTTAATCCAAGTGCAAATTTTATTAAATCTGAATATCTATCACTAGGTAGATATTCATAAATTTTTGGTCTATTTACTGCGCCCTTTATTTCTACAAAATTATTTGTTGATTGAATAGATATAGTATCTCCTTGCTGTATGTTGATATCGCTTTTTCTAGAACCAAAAATTAAGAAATCATATAAATCAAAATTTATTACTTCATCTTGCCTTATAACAACTATATTTCGCAATGACGCATAATCTTCAAAGCCACCTGAATATGCAAGAGAAGATGTAATTGTACTAAATGGGCTAACTATATATGTTCCAGGATTTTTAACTGCGCCAATAATGTTTATTTTTTTTGCTGAGAGAGTTTCTAAGCTTACAGAAACTCCTACTCCATCATATGACAATTCAATAATTTGCTTAATTTTTTGTCTAACATCTTTAATTGACTCACCAAAGACATTTATTGAACCAAGTTCAGGAAATAAAATACTTCCATCCATTCCCACTTCTAAGCTAAAAATATCTTCCTTCCCTCCTGTCAAAATAATTTTTAATTTATCTCCAAGAGATACAACATATTCATTTGGGACAGGAAGGTCTGAAGTAGATGATATTGATTTAGGAATCCCTTTAATATAATCGACCCCAAAAATATCACTTTGAACCTGTTCATCTTTTTGATCTAGCTCATCATCAATTGATTTATCATCTCCAATAATACCTTCATCAATTGAACTTGATTCTTCTTTACTCTTGATATAATTGACTAATTCAGGGTTGGATTTTATTAAATCCTCGAATTCTTCAGGCACAGCTTGAGAAAATAAAGTGAATGGCATCACAAATAGAAGAATTTGAAAAATATTTTTCATAAAAGAATTATACACTAACACCCCTGCTATAAAATTGATTTGTAAGTTTTGCAATTAAAATTCTGAACTTTTATTTTGAAAAGAAATAGAATTTAAAATCAATTGAAAGAGGCTTTTTATATGCTGCCCATCAACAAATTTTTCTTTAATGTTTTTTGATGTGAAAACATAACCTTTTTCATTATGCATTCCATTCTTGATAGCAACAAATGTTAAGTGCTCATATATATTTATTGTTTTTTCATTATATTTTATATGATCAGACTTAATAATTTCATCCGGGTAAGTAAGTGTTACAAATATACTCCGCTTTCTTACTTCAATATCTTCAAAAATAACTTTATTATCCCGAGCTAATCTTAGTTCTTTTAAAATTTTTATTGCTTTTTCTTGGTCTAACTTGTTATTAAAAAAAACTTCAAAATCCCTAGTCATTCTTGGCAAAATTTTTATATATTTTACTCCTAACCGCGATAGAAATTTTTTATGATCTTTTAGCCTCCAATAAAACTGAGATTTTTCGAAAGGTGTCTGTGTTAAGCCGGTAGCTAAAATAATTTTGTTATTATTTTTTACATACTCCCCAATAATTTCATCATATATCTTAAGCATATCAAAAAAAGGATCTTCTGAAGAAGGCACATACCAATCTGGGTTTATGCATTCACTATCTATATAAGGTGAGTTATGCATATAATGATGCTGAATATGAGCGCCGCCATTTAAGAAAATAAAAGATACATCCGGAGATTTATCTTTAATTAATTTTATATGTAATTTGTGTATTAAATAGTCTAACACCATAGGTTTAATCCATTTTTTTCTAAAAACTGCCTCAGTTACCATAGAGATAAAGTAAAAAATATTTTTAATATCTATAGATTTAATAACCATCTCAATCAAAGTAATAAATGAACTAAAACTTATTTTTCCTTGCGAATTATCATTCACAGTCTGACTAAGCATCCTATCTATTCTTCTAGAGAAATCTGAGTTATCTGGCTCCGTGTCAGTCCATGGATCCGGAATAAAATAAACAGGTTTTTTTAAGTTATTCTTAGCATTCATTGGAGATATAGCCCCAACTTTTAGGCCCATTGATTCCAATTTTTCAAAGATTTGTGGCAAATTTTCAGTATTTGTTATGTCTCCAAGTCTAAAAACCTTATGTTCTTCATAGCTCTTGCCGGTATTTGCAGATACCCACTGAATCCATGGCTCTAAATGATTATATTTTTTTTCAGAAGTTGAAAATGAGTAATTAAAACTATCGAATAATTTTTTAAAGTTTGGAAGTCTTTTATTGTCATCTACATATTTTTTTACTAGGTCAAAATTAATCTCATTTAATTGAATTACAATTAGTTTTTCAGAATTCATGGTTATTTTGATCTACCTATCCCTTTATAGATAATATTATCAGGCAGTACAGATGGATCTATACAATTTCTTCCATCAAATAATAGTTTGATCGAGGTCTCCTGAAAATTAAGATGACTCAAGTATTCAATAAAATAATCGTGATCAGTAACTATAATTAAAATATTGGCTATCTTAATCAGATCTTCTAAGCTCTTGCTTGAACTTAAATCTATGAAATAGGGATCAAAAACATTAACTTCATTAAAAATATCATCTGCTATTTTTTTAACTTCAAAATAAGGTGATTCTCTTAAATCATCTATATTTTTTTTATAAGATATGCCCAAGATCAAGCAATTTTGATCTTTAGTTATAATTCCACTCTTAGCGCATTCTTTTTGCAGAGAACTCATGGAAAAATTAGGCATATGATTGTTAGTATTTCTTGCAATATTTATGATTTCAGGAAAATAGCCAGCCTTAAATGATGCTGTTTTAAGCCATTCAGGGTCAACAGCTATACAATGTCCTCCTACCCCAATTCCCGGATAGAATGGGCCTTTACCAAATGGTTTTGTTGCCATACCATCTATTATATCAACTACATCTAGTTCTAATGCTGCACTAATTTTTGCTAACTCGTTTACAAATGCAATGTTCACATCTCTCACGGTATTCTCCATGGCTTTAACTGCTTCTGCATCCCTTATACTTTCCATAAGAGCTATACTTCCCATCGGTACAAATTTTGATTTTAAATTTCCTTGATCATCTAGTTTAAACTTTGGACTAAGTTCTTTTTTTATATCTTTTACATGAATAATTTTTCCTCCAAGAAGCTTAGAATAGAATTCAGCGGCCTTTTTATTCCCTTCACTTGTTGTAGCGCCAATTACTCTAGGTATATTTGAAGAATTCCAAAAATTATCCCCTGGATTTACTCTTTCAGGACAATGAGCAAGCACATAATCTTCTTTAGAGCTCAGGCCAGTATTTTTGAGTATATTTTTTTCTACATATTCTTCACAGGTTCCAGGAAAAACAGTTGACTCAATTATTAAAATGTCATCTTTTTTAATTACTTTTGATACTAGATCAACTGCATTTATTAAATGGGTTAAATCAGGTTCTTTATTTTCAAGAACTGGGGTAGGAACGCACACAGTGAAAAGATTACATTTGGACAAATCTTCATAGCTTGCAGTAATTTTGAGATTACCACTATTAATTGCTTCGGTAAGATTTCTTGAAATCTCAGGGTCATCAATAGGTGAGATAGACGCGGATATTTTTTTTATTTTTTCTTCATTAAGATCGAATCCAATCGTTTCAAAACCTTTAATTGCACTTAGAGATGCCAATGGTAGACCCACATACCCTAGACCTATTACTCCCACAACTTTTTTCATATTACTTTACTTGAGATTTCTGAATCAGCGAATCTGCAGGTATATCTTCTAAAACCTCTTTACCAATAAATTCATTCCATCTTGATGATGGTATTCCACTTCCAGGTCTTTTAGTATCTAGATTCTTAGCAGTTAAGGTTTGTCCTTTTTTAATATCTATTTTGGAAACTAAACTTCTTCTTGCATTTAATATAGCTGGCTCCTGAATGGATAAAAATTTCTTTTCATCAAAATCAACTCCATATAATTCTTTTAGCTCTTCAATTGATTTATAAAAGTTAACAAGGTCATCATGGTCAAAAGCATGATAATGATCATTTCCTGGAATATTTTTATCAAAAGTATAATGTTTCTCAATAACTTCTGCTCCGCAAATAATTGAGGTCAATAAAGTAAATTCTGATTTTTGTGGCGGGACATGATCAGAGTATCCAATATAGCACTGGGGAAACCTCTCTCTAAGTTCCTCTATTCTTTTCAGGAATGCATTCTTTGGATCAGTGGGATAGTTTAGGACACAATGTAGTAATGTAATTTTTTTGTCGTTATATTTTGTAACTAGATCTACTGCATTTGATACTTCTTCATAACTAGCAGCCCCTGTAGAAAGAATTATAGGCAAATTAGTTTTAGCAGCTTCTTCTATTAAAGGTATATTTGTTATGTCAGCAGATGCTATTTTTAGTCTACTACATATATTCTTAGCATCTTTCACACCGGCTCTTGAAAAAGGAGTAACCATAAATTCTACATTCCTTTTAGAACATTCATCAGCAAGTGTTTTATAATCTTGAATACTTAGTCCATCAAATTTAGAAAACAATAAATGCTGACTTTTTGTTTTTTCCTTAGTTGTATCCCAATAAGCAGGACTATCTGTAATTGCCAACTCGTCAGCTTTGTACATCTGAAATTTCACGCAATCTGCACCTGCATCTGCTGCTGATTCAATCATATCGATAGCTTTTTCTATATCTCCCTCATGGTTTACACCCACTTCAGCTATAAAAAAAGGCTTTTTTATGTTCATTCTGTCTCTCTTGACAAAAGATTATTTATTAAATCCATTACACGTTTTGTTCCTTCTGCTAATTGAAGATTTTTACATTCTTTTACGAGATTATTATAGTATCTTTTATCATCGAAAATTTGTTTTACATATTTTTTAATTGAGTCGCCCTTATAGGATTTATATTCATTAAGGTTTACTATTCCTTTAAAATTTTGTTCAAGCAGCCCATGCGTAAGTTCTCTTTGATTTTGAGAAATAACTATAGCAGGCACCCCCACTGATATAGACTCATAGAGTGTTTGCCCACCAGAACAAATAACAACTTTTGATTCACTTAGAAATTTTGAAACTTTATGTGTATTTTCAATAATATTAACGCGATTATTAAGTTTATTTTTTTTAACAAAGTCTTTCAGCAAACTACTATTTTTATTAGCTGGGCCAATTATTAAGTTTATTCTTGCTTCTAACGATAAATTAACAATTTCTGATAGTGCTAGTAAAGATATGTTATTTGGATCTGTACCACCGAAAAGGATAGTAATATCACTAAAATCATGGTTCTTTTTTTCTATGATGCTGAAATCTGGCCTTACTAAAAAATAATTAGGGCCAAAAAAAGATTTATCTTCAGCATGCCCTTTCAAGTTATACAAAGCATTTATATTTAGATCTGCTATCTTGGCCCCTTCCCCAAGATCTTCAAAAGTAATTACCTTGATGCCTTTAGCCTTAAGTTTGCTAACGGTCTCAAAAGATGTATCTAAAATATCTAATACAGCAACATCAAAATTATTTTCAATAATCCAATTAATCAGATCATCACTACTTTCTGATAAATTATAATTATAAAAAGAGTCTGCTACCTTTTTTAAACCTATAGAATCTTCTTTAGTCATGCAAAAGGTTAGGTCATGTGAAACAAGATGATCAGCAACTAATAATTGTCTATAAATATGCCCCATTCCTTTTTCGATAGTCCCACAAGGCCATAAAGCAATTTTTTTTCTTTTAAAAAGAGATTCAGAGAACATGAGATCTTCTGGTGTATCAATATCAATTCCCTCAATATCATCTAACTCAATTATCTGAACTGGCTCAACAATTCTTGTTTCACTAAAAATTTCTGATCTAACAGCAATAACTCCTCCTGTTTCTTTATACTCATTAGGAAGCAACTGTCTATTTACCCTTTTTTTATACAAAGGAGTAGCATTATTATCATCATAATGCCACCTTAGATGATTATCTTTTACAGTTGAGATAACAGAATTTATTTTAGGATTTGAAAATAGAGATATAGCTGAATTTATCGATTCGGACTTTAAAAATGGAGAAGTTGGTTGAACGGTTAAAATAATATTATAAAATTCTCCTTGATTCTTAAGCTCTTCTACTGCATGTTTTATTACAGGGTCTAATGAAACTGAATCTGAAGCAAGATGATCGGGTCTTCTTATAGTATCCACTCCCAATAACTCTGATATATACTCTATTTCTTCAGAATTAGTTGAAACAATAATTTTACTAATTTTTTTTGATTTTTTTAATGTTTCAATAGAATGGCAAATTAGAGGTTTTCCTCCTAAAGACCTAAGATTTTTTCTTGGAATACCTTTAGAACCAGATCTAGCTGGAATAATTGCCAATACACTCAAATCAGAACTCATGTTTAATAAGCAATTCCTTAATTAAATTCTCAGTAAAATGATTATTGTAAACCCATTCCATTGCTGTCTTACATACTGCTGGATTTGAAGATATGAATTCTTCATCTATCATCTTTAACGCACTCTCAACAAGTGAATTTCTGTTTTGTACAAGAATTCCAGTATCAGGGGAAACTGAATCTCTTAAACCAATGCCATCTACAGCTATAGTTGGGACCCCATATGATGCTGCTTCTATAGCAACATTCCCAAATCCCTCTCTTAAGGTTGGAAAAAAATGAATTTTTATATTTCTATAAAAAAATTCAACATTATTATCCCACTCAAGAAAATGTACATTTTTATGTCCTCGCATTGATTTAATAGCATCAGCAATCTCTAAATCACTATCATCTATAGATCCTTTAATTAAGAATTTATAATTCAAATTTTTATTATTTGATTCTAAGAAGAGTTTATAAAAGTCTATAAACCCCTTATCTTTGCAAATTCTACCAATAAAACCGAAATCAAATTCAGGCATATAGTTGTTTTTAGTATTCTTCTTCACGCCAACAAAACCTTGATATTTTCTATCATAAGTTTTATCTGATCCAATTACTTTTTTTGACTTTAGCCAGTCAAATTGGGATTTTGAACAATAAAAATTTTTCTTAGATACCCTAATAATTACCCAATCTAGTATTTTTGCTAAATTATATTTAATGCCTTTCCAATTCTCGTAATAGATTCCTCTATGCCAATGAAATAGATCGATATTCCTAACAAATAGTCTGATTAAAATTGCGAAGAAAGAAGCTTTTGGAGAAAAAAATACTAAGCTATCTACTTTATTTACTTTTAAAAAATTAATGAAATCAGATAATTTAAATAAATCAGAGAATCTAAACTCTCTTCGCTTTGAATCAAAACAAAAATCAATATTTTTTTCATTCCCTTTATCAATACATGCTAACAAGACTTTATGATTATTATTTTTACAAGCAGCAATAAAGTTTGCAGTATGGTAATTAAGCATAAAGCCTGGCCCACAAAAAAAACATATAATTTTTTTATTCTTTAAATTCAGCAAATTGTTCATAGAAAATTTTCTCTCGCTCTGTTAAAGCTATTAAATTTTTGCAAATTATTGAAGTTTTTAGTCTAGCATCTTGTAAAGCCCAATTAGCAGAAGATGGAGCAGAATATATTCTGCAGTTTTCAAAATTACTTTTTGTATACCAATACTCAAAACAAATATTATTACTTATTACATCAAGATTTAGTTCTTTGTAAATTTCATATCTTCCCCTTCTGTGTGGCAAAACGACTAGTTTGTTATTTGTATTTTTTTCTTTAATTTCAGAGATTAGTCTTCTTTCATCTGATGCATCAACATTTAAACCGACAAAATCTGGAAGTAATAAGAAAGTAGTATTTTTATAATAGTTCTCTTTATTTGGATTATAAAAACTAAAATTTATTAAATTTTTTATATTTTTGTTTGTATTGAAACTTGAAAACCACTTTAAATTTTTGTGTATTTTTAATTTATTTTCTAACCAATCAGGATCTTTAAAGGAAAAATTACCATCATCTAGAACAATTACAGATTTGTATAACCTTATACAAATTAAAATCATTAATTTATTAAATATTCCTAAATGAGATGGGAGTATTACTGAATTAAATTGAAGTCTGCTAAAAAATATTGAAATTGAAGCAATCAGAATATTGGCTCTTGAAAGCTGAAATCCACTAAGCAAATTAGAGAACTTAGAAAAATCTACGGACCAATTTCTTCTTTGAACTATTACTATTTTATTTAGATTTATGGTATTAATTAAAGATTGTAAAGATAGTGCCTGTAATGGGACTTCAATAAATGCAATAAAATTATTGTCTTGCTTCTTTACCATCAGAAATTACCTGAAAAATAATGCAAGAAAAAATTAACATGACAACCATTCTTGCTAGAACATTAAAATTATACAAGGAGATAAAAAATAAAAATAATATTGAAATGTATATGATAGGATTTCCTAGCTTATAGAATTTTAAAAAAATTATAGCTCCAAGGACCTCCATAAAGAAAATTAGACCCCCATTAAGACTAAATAAATTTGTTAAATTTGACATGCTTACTGAAAATCTTGTCTGAATTGCAGACGAATAAATTTCGATCAAAGGAATTATCAAACTCCAATATGAATAAATGATTAATGCTATCGGTATAAAAATAAAGAAGGAGATTATCAATTTACTTCTTAAAGGTAATTTTACTAACATATGCAGATAATTTGCTGCTAAAAAAGGTCGCAATGTAATAGATATTAAGAAAAATAAATTTCCTAGTGAATTTCTGAATATGAATGCCAACATAAGGAAAATTAAAACGAAGCCATCTTTAGTTATTCCAGCACTATAGAAGAAGATTGTTGGCGTTAATGAAAAATATAATAATAATATTTTTTTTCTTGGGCTAAAGCTTAAAAATTGATAACAAAAAATTAGAAAAATAATGCTGCTTAGAAGAGTAAACAGAATAAAGTAATTTGTATAGCTCTCCATACAGGTACTATTTATTATTAGAGCATGTATGTAATCTACAGAAAAATCTAATTCATTCTGATTGCAATATGATTTGTAAACCTCAGGAGAATCTAGCCCTAGCTGCTTTGAAAATCTAAAGTAGAGTAAACTTCCTATCAATTTAAATATAGTCAAAAATAAAGAAAATAAGAAAATGTATTTAAATATTTTCAATCTTGAACTCTTCTTTCATACCATTTATTGAAGGATATGATTCTCCATATTGCACTACTATAGTCACTACCTTTTTGATGTTCTTCAAAAATTTTAATAGCTTTCTCCCTATCTAAAATATCTGGAAGATTCTCTATCATCGCATAATGAGCCCAATCTGATAATTCATCTCGAAAATAATTATCTATAGGAATAGAAAATCCTTTTTTTGGTCCATCTATAATTTTCTTTGGAACATATTTCTTAAGAATTTCTCTTAATATTTTTTTACTGCTGAGTGTTGTTAAAGTCCAGGAATTTTTTAGATTAGAAATAAACTCATAAAGCTCAGCATTTAACATTGGACATCTCACTTCAAGTGAATGATACATCGAAACTCTATCCATTTTTACCAAGTTATCATCAGGAAGATAGACTAATAAATCCATTAACATCAAACTTTTGCGATCATCATTATATAAAAGCTCTTTAAAAAAAGAGTCCCTATGAACAGTATCTCGAAAATTCATTTTTAGAATATTTGGATAAAAATCTTTAAAAATATTCGATACTAAATACAAATAATATTCATCAATCTGTTTAAGATTTGAGACTTCTTCTAGTTTTGTAATTTTTTTATCTAGATTACTAATTCCAAATAAAGAGTTATCTTGCTTGTCTGATAATTGTAAAGATAAGTGATGCAAACTTTTAAAAAAAGGTTTTAAAAAAAAATTTGGTATTTTATTTAAAAACTTCCAACCAAAGTAGCCTGCTCTATATCGAGAATAGCCGCCAAATATTTCATCTCCACCATCACCACTTAGTACTCCTTTGACATATTTCGAGGCAAATTTAGTTATTAGATAGGCAGGTATTTGAGAGCTGTCAGCAAAAGGCTCGCTAAATACTGCTGGACAATCTTTAATGGCTTCTAATACCTCATCTTTAGTAGGTATTAGTTCATGATGTTCGGTACCAAGATGCTTAGATATTTCTTTTGCTTTAGTAGATTCATCAAATCTTTTATCTTCATAACCGATAGTAAAAGTTTTTAAGATTCTACCGTAGTTTTTAGCTGCTATTGAAGCTACAACAGAGCTATCAACACCTCCACTTAATAAGCAGCCAATTTCAACGTCAGCATCCAATCTTTTAATAATCGATTGCTGTAAAAAATTTTCAGTTTGTTTTACAACATCCTTTGGGGAAAAAGATTTTTTTGTAGTTTTTATTTCATAAAACTTCTTTTTTTGTATTTGATGAGTGGGTTTAGGCGAATTTACAGAAAATTGTATAAAGGTTGAGGGAGGTACTTTATAGAAATCTTCAAAAATTGACATATCCCTTTCAATGAAACCAAGCTCAAAGTAAGAGTTTAGTCCCTTAAGTGATAATTTTGCTTCATTAGAGTCTTTTGATCTAATAATATCTAAATCTGAAGCGAAAGTAAGAGTATCATTTTTGAGACTGTAATATAGAGGTTTCTCGCCAAATTTATCTCTTCCAAGAGTTACCAATTTTTTATCTTTTTCGTAAAGAGCAAACGCAAATGGGCCATCAACTATATTTAATGTCTCTTCAAGACCATGCTCAATTATATTTCCAAGAAAGATCTCTGTGTCTGATTTTGATTTCAATGGATAATTCTTAATTCGTGCTTTTAAATCTCTGTAATTATAGATTTCTCCATTAAATATAAGAATTTTATTTCTATCATTCGAAATAATTGGCTGATTGCCTAACTCAGATAAATCTACAAATGAAAGCCTTGCATGACCAAGAGCAACATTTTCATCTATATATATGTTCTTTGCATCTGGACCTCTATGAATTGAAGCCGCAACCATTTTATCTATAGATATTTTTATTTCTTCACTATTTGTTTTAGATAGATTATGACTAAATCCAGATATTCCACACATTAAATCATTCTCCTAATAAGAATTATTGAAAAAAATATAAATAATGTGCTTATTGAGATTGAAATAAAAACACTTTCAAGCATAAAATTTGAAATCAATACGATTGTAAGTAATGGCAGAGTTAACTTCAATATCAATAAATAGCTCAATTTAGCATCAATTTTTTTTGCAATCTGATTAGTTCGAAATAAATAAATCAAAATTGTTGGGATAACAAGAAAAAAAGGTAATGTCTCTAAGAATGCATAAGAAGAAAGGTAAAAGAAAGCTAAGAAGATTACAAAAGTGCAAAAGAATGAAATATGGGAGAATATAACGGAACTCTTTATATCATTGAAACCTTGTAATATAAAAATGTTTTGCTTATCTATAATGGAAATGAAGCCAATCATAGATAAAGCAAGGAAAAAATAAATTATCATTTGATTTGACCCTATCCAAAATTGTAAAAACCAATCTAAATTAATTGAAGCTAAAATCCAAAGTAATGCAGAAAGAATAGCTGAAACTGTTATTGTCTTTTTAAAAGTTTCTATTTTTTTGTATTCATCAAATATCTGAAATTTTCCAATTAATAATGGAATAAATCTATTTTGCAAAGATGCGCCTATTGCAGATATAACATTAAATAACTGTAATGCGATAACATAAAATGCCACTAACTCATAATTCTGTGTAATGCCGAGAATTATTGGTACAAACTGAAGTGCATATAGATTTGAAACTGTCAACAATGACGTCCAAAAAGTGAAATCAATCATCTCCTTATCTGATGGGCTGGTTTTGTTATTATTTTTAAGATTATTTAAAAAATTAAATTTTATTAGAAATATCCAAATTAATGTTCCACATAAACTTGCTAAAACTAATGAATATGCATAACCAAAAATTGAGACATTTTCCGAAGGCAAAATTTCAAAAAATATTATTACAAAAATTAGTCTTAAGAAGTTTTCTAGTAAATTTACCATCCAATAAATTCTAAATTTTTGAAACACTATTGAGATTTTTTGAAATGTTAGATTGAAGGATGCTAATAAATAATTAAATAAAACTAGAAAAAATAATTTAGAAACATCTATATAAATAGTCTCAGGACTTTTAAAAATTAAATTAGCAAAAAGAGCAAGAATAATAAATGGCAAGAAAATAAAGGCTGCAAAAATACTATATTTTTTTACTAAAGCTGCGAAGTACCCTTTATCTGTACCGTACTTCTCATGCTCTACTGAAAGCCATCTCTGAAGAGTCTGAGAACCACTAGCACTAATTTGGAATGCTATGAGAGATATACTTTGGTAGAAACCAAATACGCCAAAAATTTCTTCAGAGACATTTGAGAGTACTATAGAGATACTAGCAAGAACTATAAGACCAATTATAATTGGTGTTATGGTGAGCATTAAGCTATCTATTCCAAAAAAATTTTGAGAATGAGCTTTATCCATCATTTAGTCGAATTATTAAATCTTTGATATTACTTATTATCAAACATATTCCTAAAAAAGTAGTAGGAAACAATTAAAAGAAGGCTAGCCACAAAACTCAAAATAAAAATTAATGCTCTCATAGGCTTAGATTTTTCATCAGGTAAATATGGTGGGTCAAGGGTTTTCAAAGCATATTCTTCAGAAGCCTTAGAAATCATAATTTTTTCAGTCTGCACCTGAACTAAGTCATAAAAAATTTCTTTTAGATATAAAGTAGAAGTTCTTCTGGCTTGATCTAAAAGATATTCAATTGATTTTTCTGCCTCAGTTGTGTCATTAACCCTTACTGTTTCATTAAGCTCAGTTATAAGAATTTCAAGCCATTTTTTTGCAACAGATGGAGATATATGTTCAACTGAAATTGTAATAAAACCATTTTCTGAATTTACTGAAACATTGAATTGTTTTTCAAATTCTTCAAGAGATTCAGAGATTTTAGGTTCTTTTGAATTTATCCATTTTTTCTCTTTAACATCATACTTTGATTCATCAAAGACTAATTGATCTAAATCTTGATCCCAATATTTAGTAGCCATTAATTCAGGAAATAAGTCATGCTTATTAAATACATCGACAAAAAATTTTCTTGATTGGAGTATTTCTAATGCTTGAGCAGTTTTATTAGTGCCATTATTTTGTAAATCTATTCCTGCTACAGCCGCTAATCCTGAAAAATTGCCTGGGACTTGATTTTGGAATTGAGAATCACTTGAAGGTGAAAGTATTGCTTTAGATATATATATATTAGGCAGAAATAGACTATAGATGAATATGATCAGGGAAAATATTGAGCTTATAGCAAAAATTTTATATTTATTTAAAAATAATTTATTAAAAAACAATTGAAGATCTACTTCATCTCTTTTAATTTCGTTTATTTTATCTTTCATCATTTTGGTGCCCAGGGCCGGACTTGAACCGGCACGAAGTTTCCTTCGAGGGATTTTAAGTCCCTTGTGTCTACCAATTTCACCACCTGGGCAACAGGGTCA
>MDTE01119101.1_pt1 | contig 16993 bp, 15 predicted proteins | sample 811231 | NCBI WGS metagenome assembly MDTE01 (sample SAMN05326651, study PRJNA326480) | marine metagenome | isolation source: seawater | place: Indian Ocean: Red Sea | collected 2010
CAACAAATCCCGCAAGTATTGAAAGAATACCAGGAGGAAAGTGTGGTGACCTAGCAAGAAGAATCTCACGATCACGTTCAACTGATGTAATAATGGCAGGAGCGATCCTTGGAAAATGAGGAAGTTTACACTCCGAGCATACTCGCGAACGCTCATTCGATGATGTCTTAGTGGGTTTCCCGCAAGCACCACAAAAGCAATGATTCCTATCCCAGTCACTTATCAGGACCGCGCGTCCAGCGACATGATACAAATCATTTGGAATTCTTTTATAAAGAGAACGGAGGTCGCGAAATTTCATTCCTTCAGGCGGTTCTGAATCTTTAGAAACTTCTCCGGAAAAACATTTTTCGCCGTTTAACTCTCCTAGATATTGCGTTCTTAAGGGTTCGAGACCCATTCGGAAAGGACCGCTAGACACCTCAAGTTGGTAGTCCAAAGACACTAAGAGGTTTCGATTTTGAAAGATAAACCAATAACCTTCTGTAGAGTTTTCACTAGGATTAATCAAACCCGGTACAAAATCATAATTGGTGATCATAATTCTCCAATTCGAATTTATGAAAAAGATCGTAATTTACTTTTGTTCTGCCTTGCGCGTCAACAGACAGAATATCTAAGAACTTCCCATCCCATACGATTTCGGTGTCTCCATAAACGTGTTGGGCAAGAACATCAGTTGCTAAATCTTCGTCTATTCCGTTCACACTTACCATTAGCGAACCGTCTTCATCACGAATTGATTGATAGGTTGCGTCCGACAAAGGACTCTCCTCATTGATATCATGAAATACGCTCCAGGTGTAGGACAAGACTGGCGCGATCGATCTTTTAAGAGGCAAGTCAATAAGGTCACGATGGTAACTTCCATCTTGTAATATACGATTTCGCGCGTATGTCACACGAATGTTCGCATCAATAATGCGGTTTCCTCTTCTGTTCGCAATTCGAAATGTTAAGGCGCTGCTCTCCTTATAAGTATTTATTAATGCAACTTCGCTAAAAAGTAATTTTGCCGTTGGTCTTGAGAATTTTGCATACACTAAACCAGTAGATACTGCAGTTAGTAAAATAGACAAGAGAACCTCAGCTGTGACAAGAACATGTGAGGCGGTACTTTCTGGGGAAAAATTTCCATAGCCTAAAGTCGATAAAGTCTGAATGCTGAAATTAAATGCATCGGCAAAAGAACTCGGATTTACGTTATTAACAGAACCTGGAAGAAAATGATAAATCAACGCAAAGGCTAGAGAGATTCCCAAAAACGAGAAGCAGATCGCACTAATCAACCAGAACCAACTGCGACTGATCAGACGATAGTAAATATCTATGCCTCGCGATTCCCCAAGTCCCACACGTGTTGCCCTGAGCTCTTCTTTTCTAGAAGTGCTCAGCTTTGGTATGGACGGTTTTGACATAAGAAATTATCGCATCAGATAGGAAAAGTTTTGGCTTTCCATTAAATCAATCGCTCGCCATAACCTCGGTAGCAAACTCTTCCATCGATTCCCGGAATCCTATCATTGATGGCAATAAGCTTACTTCTTTTAAGCCTAAAGATTCAGCTTTTCTAAGTTCTTCTACAATTTCGCTTGGACTGCCTACTATACACACCCCACGAATCATATCAGGTGTAATAAATTTTCTCTCAGCTTCAACATGATAAGTGCAATGGCCATCGTGAAGCTCTTGGAAGCGACGATCTTCTTTCGTATTCATACTATCTACAAAATCTCGATATTCGTCCCAAATACTTCTCATGTATTCTGGAACAACTTCTTCTTGCTTAGTATAATTATAGATTTCGTAAACGAAGTGAAGAACCGCTGTAACAAACGATCCACATTGGCGTACAATTCTCTCCGAATCAATCGCTTCTCCTGCTCTTTGAATTACTGGCAAGGCTAATGCTGCTGTGTGGTAGTTCGGTCCTAAATCTCTGCCAACTTCCTTAGCGCCTTGATTTACCATCCCCATGGTGAAGGTCATCATCTCGGGTTCGTCAGCAAATACGGTTATTAAACCATCACCATAGGCTCCCGCCGTTTGTAAAGCTCTCGGTCCATTTGCAGCTACATAAATTGGAATTGAATCTTCGATATTCCGAAAGCCAAGGTCTTCATGAAGAAATCGAATGGGTCGGGTTTTTCCGTTTAGTGAGTATTCAACTTCTTCGCCATTCAACAAGGATCGAACAACCCGTAGATACTCTCTAAATGGCTTGATCGGCATAGGATTCATACCCATTACTCTCATCGCAGTATGTCCGGTCCCAATACCCAAAAAAGTTCGACCTGGTGCGATTAAATTGATGCTTGCAATCGAATGAGCGGTCACTGGGGCAATTCTCGTACCTGGAATTGCTACCCCGGTCCCGATTTCAATTTTCGAAGTCGCCTGTGCAGCTAACGCCATTGTTGCGTAACAATCCGACCATATCATTTGAGAGTCGGGTACCCAGGCGGCGTCATATCCCAGATCTTCAGCTTCCTTAATTATTTTCCAATCGTCTAGCTTTGGTTGTATTGTCACACTAAATTTCATCGTTTACCTCTTCCCTGTAGCAGCTAATTTGAATTTTGGACGCGATGTAATATTTTTAAGCCATCGTTCTAAACTCGGGTAGGGGTCTAAATCTACCTTCGAAACCAGAGCCCACGAGAATACCGACGCCACATTAATATCTGCAACGGAAAACGAATTTCCAACAACAAATTCTCTGTCTTCAAGATGTTTATTGATAACAGAAAAAGGTGCTTTCAGCTCTTCTAAGCTAGTAAGAACAAGTTCGGGATCTCGTTGGTCTTCGGGTAACGCTCTCCGATGCAAAAGAACGTCTAAGAGCAACGTTTCAATTTCGGTCATTACCCAGAAACTCCATTGGACGGCATTACCTTGATCCGCGAGGCTAGTCGGCCACAGTCCTCCATCGTATTTCATAGCCAGATAAATGTTTATCGCCTGCGATTCCCAAATTACGGTTCCATCTTCATCAACAAGCACCGGCACGCGTCCGTTTGGATTAAGTGTCAAATAGTCTTTTTTTTGTGTATCTCCATCAGAAAAACTCGTTGGAATATGTTCATACTGTAGCCCTAGCTCTTCGGCCACCCATAGGGCTCTCATGGCTCGCGATTGCCGGACCCCGTAGATCTTGATCATGCTATGCCTCCTTCGCAGAGTAAAGTTACTCTACAACGAGTCGAGTACTTTTTAGAAGCACAAAAATCAATCTATCACCTTGGCACTAAAAACAAAGCTATCTGTGGAAAGAGAGAAACCAGAAATAACACTACTAACATCGCCAAAGCGAACGGTGCTGCCCCCAGGAAAATATCACTAAGGGTAACGCTAGTGTCATCTAAGGCACCGTGTATTACGTATACCGCGATTCCTAACGGAGGGGTAAGCAAGCCAATTTCAACCGCAAGGACTGTAACGATTCCAAACCACACCAAATCAACAGAAAATCCTCCTATGATTGGCAAAGCTAAAGGAACGGTGATGAGGAGAATTGATGTGGAATCGAGGACCGTCCCAAGAAGTATCAACAAGGCTAGGTACATCAACAGAAGAAACGGGAAAGACAACTCTGCTCCCCCGAGACCGACAAGAAGAGCTTGCGGAAGCCCTGAAAGAGTAAGCATACGAGAGTAAAGACTTGCGGCAATCAGTAGAAAAGAAATAGATACCGTCACATGGCCCGTTTCCACCAGAACTTCCCATAAACCGGATCGATTCATTTTTCCGTTGCTCAGCGCTAGGCAGAGTGCTCCTAATGCTCCCACCGCCCCAGCTTCTGTTGGAGTAAAATATCCTCCGTAAATGCCTCCTAAAACAAGGATGATTAAAGAGAAGATGGGCAACAGGATTCTTAATATCTCTCCAAGAGAAAATTTTCGAATAGGGAGTTTATCCTCTGATCCCCCAACAAAATTAGGGAAAAATTTTGCGCCGCCTACAATAAGGAGGAGGAAAGTTATCGTTAAAAGTAGGCCTGGAAGAATGCCGGCTACGAATAATGCACCAATTGAAACTTCCGCTAAAAGGCCGTAAAAAATCAATAAAAGACTAGGCGGAATCAGCATTCCCAAAACAGAAGAGCCGGCAACTACCCCAGAGGAAAATTTGGGTGTGTATCCCAGGCGGAGCATTTCTGGAACTGCCACCTTGGTAAACACCGCTGCAGAGGCAATTGATACTCCTGTAACAGCTGCAAAGATTGCATTGGCAATTACTGTTGTCATGCCGAGTCCACCTCGGCGACGTCCCAACCACTGGCTTGCTATTGCAAATGCATCTTTTGCAATATTTGCTTTACTGACCAACAAACCGGTTAAAACAAACAGCGGTATCACGCCAAAGACGTGATTAGATATGGCATCATAAGTAGCGGCGGCCATCATCTTTCCTGCGATTGTGAAGTAACCTTTTATTGCCCAAACCCCAAGAAACGATAATAACGCCAGAGCGACACCTACGTGCATTCCACTCCAAATAAGAAGAAGCATGGCAACGAGCGAAAGCGCTCCGATTTGTTCAGGTGTCAAGGTGATCTTTCTTGTCGTTATAAAATATTCTGTGCAAAAAAACGGAGCAAGTAGCGACACTTCCAATTACGATTATTAATCGTATAGGCCACGTTGGAAGTATAAAATCCCCAATCGCACCCACATACTCGCCTACTTTTAGTGATTTTTGAACGGTCAAAACACTAAACCAAGCGATGACTCCAAAAAGAACCCCGCCCACAAGACAGAATATGGATTCTACGAACGAATAGATACGCGGAGAAGCGCGATGAAGCTTCCTCAAAAGCGCTTCATTTCTAGTAATTCGTTTTACCCATAACGTATGTGCCAATTGAAGAAAGACTATTGCGACAATTGACAGAGAAACAATTTCAGGTACTCCTCGAATAGGAGCATTAAAAAGCTCTCGACCTAAAACATCTGCACTGATTAGCATCATTAGACCGAATATCCATAGAGTTCCTATTGCATTCATAAAACTAATCAATGAAACAAAAAGAGACATCATTCTTGAGACCAATCTCGAGGAAGAATTACCCCAAAGTTTTTAAGTTTATTAATGTACGACTTAACAATTGACCGCGCCGGTAATCCTCGAAGTTCATGAGTTTCTGACCACACAGATGCCGTGTTAGGAATTGAATCTGCCCAGCGTTGCCGTTCCTTCTCTGAAAAATATGAAAGTATTAATCCCTCTTGTACCATTTTTTTAATCGCTAGTTCTCCTCGCATTTGAGTTGTATCTGCCAACAATGTCGTAAAGTCATGGGACACTTCTTCAAATATTTTTTGGACTACGGGAGGAAACGTCTTCCAGGTATCGAGATTTATAGCGACACCTCCAGCAAAGTGAGCTCCTAAATCTACTTTCGTCATGTATTTTACTACTTCGTGAAGACGAAGACTGTAACAACCTGAAGCAAGCGTGAGGGCGCCATCTGCAACGCCCGTCTTTAGGTCATTGTAATAAGTAGCAAGTGTTCCTGAGACCCCTACTGCTCCAGTTCCGCGTACCCAATTAGCTGCAGGTCCTGGGGCAAGAATCTTTCTTCCCCTCATATCATCCAAACTTTTTACTGGGAACGTTGTATACAGATCGTAATTGTCAACTGCTGCCCCACTTAAGAGTCGCATATTGTTTTGATGCCAAGATTCAGCCATCGCAGGGATTTCTCTCTCCAATTCCATGACGGCCTTAGTTACCACTCGGGCATCGGAAGAACCAAAGGGCACCATATAGGACACATTTTGCAAAGGCATTTTTGAAGCATCAAAGACAGTGGCTACAAAACCCATATCGACTAATCCTTCTTCTATTGCCTCCAACATCCCACCCAATTTTGCCACACTTCCTCCATATGCCTCCGTCCATGAGATGGTGTATGGAATATTATTAGACTTGAGTCTCTGGTTTATTTCAGGAGCAAAATAGTCTGAAAGGAGTTCTATCCACAATACAGAACGGGTATGGCCTCCAGCAATTATCAACGAAATTTCTCCAGGATTTCGAGTAACGCATTGGCATCGAGCTCCCAAAAGGAGGACAATAGTAATGCCGAAGAGAACTCTAAGGAATGGATTCGCAGATTTAATTCTTTGTTGGAACATGGCTCTCAGTGTATTTCTTAAAGACATAAAGATTAACGTCGAAAAGATGAGATAACAGAAAGGATAAAGACGATGATAAAAAAAGCCTACTGCGATACGCCAAGTGGTCAAATGCATTACTACTACGGAGGCCCAGCCGACAAGCCACCCATCGTATTTCTTCACCAGAACGTAAGCGGTGGTAAGGGGTATCTACCAACCTTGGAAAAATTGACAGCAGAACATCATTGTATAGCGCCAGATCTCCCGGGCTTTGGCGGCTCGTTTGATCCTCCAGAGTTTGACTCAATAAGCTCACTTACTGAATATACATTAGACTTCATCGATGCCTTAGGAATAGATAAATTTCACACTTTTGGTAACCACACTGGCGCTGGTATGGCAGCCGAAATGGCCGGACTACGTCCCGATCGAGTCCTTTCCTGCATAATGGTAGGAGCCTTGCTCCTGACTGAGGAACAAGCTGCACCTTACCGAGAAGAGTTTAGTGGATCTTCCGGTCCAAGCCACGATGCAGAGTATTTGAAAATAACTTGGGACTACATCTATAACTTAGGAGGGAAATTAGACTTAGATAATATGAATGACGAACTTTCCGGGGCGCTTAGAGCATGGAAAGTCCGTGGGATGATTTACAAATGTGTCTGGGATTATCGGTTTGATTTATTTATTAAAGACGTTAAATGTCCAACTCTTTTAATGTGTGCACCCGATGATGTCTTATATCTAGGACACAAAAATACAGCCGACGCGATGCCTCAAGCAAAAGTAGTCGACCTAAAAGGAACAAACTTTGAACCATATTTCGATCCTGATGGAGTTAGTCGAGGAGTAATAGACTTCCTAAAAGAAAACAATCTAAGTTAAAAGAATCCTCAACATAGATCTTTAGCGGTGCAAAGATCCCGTCAATGGAAGCTACTAGAGATCTACTTTCTCAAAATATGTCGAATTTACTTGATTGAGTTCTTCAGTAGACAACCTGCTTTACTCTCTGATGAAAGTGGGCGAGGCCTGGTTCATTCCGACCAAAGATTATTTCATTTTGAGCACCAGAGTAAAAACCGCGTTGGATTTCTTCACCAATGGGAAAGTCTTCTTCTACCACAGTCTTAACTAGGAGATCCATATTTCGATCCCAGTGTCCCTTGGCACTTTCGCTCTTAGCTAGTTCAGGTGTATACAAAGAAACTGCCATCTCTGTTTTGTTGACGTCATCGTAATCCGGAAATATTCTCCAAGTTTCAATATGATCACCTTGCATCACTAAAATCGTATTTGGAAAAAGTACGTAAATAATTGCTGTCTGCTCTATAAGATCCCAACTCTCTTCTGGAACCTCCCTCAATTTGTCCATGCTTCGGCGCGCATAGATATTTCTAAGATGGGAACCAAAGGGATCAAACGTACCTACATTTCCATGAATTATCGGGTACACCGTAGCTCGGTGTAATGCTCCGAGATGATATGTTTCAAGAAAGGTATCTACTACTAGCTTCCAGTTCATTCGCTGGCTAAGAGTTCGGGTCTCATAGTGGTGATAGTTTTGTAAATTAAAACTGCTTAGATCTTCATCTAGCCCTGCGAGAAACTGATCGAAATTTACTGAAGTGCCCGCAGTAGGTGTAACCCATATTAATCCGTGACGCTCTTCCAAGGAAAGTTCTGTTAATCCGTGAGTAGCTCGATCACTTTTTTCAAAACCCTGCTCGAATGGCACGTGTTCTAGCTTACCTTGACGCGAGTATGCCCATGCATGATAGGGGCAACTGATGAGTTTTTTTGCGAAACCACAATCGCGAAGGAGCTTAGTACCACGATGGCGACATACATTCGCAAAGGCCCGAAGCTTATTATCATCTCCTCTTACGACAAGGATAGGGACACCCGCACGATCCTCGGTGAGGTAGGCGCCTGGATCCGTAAGTTCACATGAGAGTCCGACCACCAAGGGCGTGTTGCGAAACAAAAGAGCTTTCTCTGCGTCGAACTGCGTCCGATCCGTGTAATCGGAAACTGGGTTACGATAAACGTCTGCAGCCATTGCAGTCTCTTTATTCTCGATCATTGACAAAAGTTGATTGATAAGACTCAGCTCAGTTTTACGCTTCACTACCAAACCTTCACTAATATTTTCGGCTACTGCGAAACTCTACCCTAACCCCGAAATCGGTCAGTAGCCATAACGGACTGCTGTACCGACCCAATTTGTCCTCGGGTGTCAAAGAGCTGCCCATTAACCCAACCAGCCCCCTCGGGAAAAATATCGCACTTTGACTTTACCCCAATCCATTCGCCAATCGGCTCGCGAAATAATTGAAGATTAATATCTGTATTAATGAACGCCTGATCGTTAAGCAGAGTCTGGCTAACTCCGTTACAAAAATCGGCCGTAGTAGCCACACGAAGCACCGGCAGCATTGGTTCCCCGAGAACCAACGGTTGGGGAATTCTAAACCAACCACTCCCCTCCCCTTGACCCTTGATCCCACTCACGGGGCGCAGATCAACCGTATTGGAAAATCCTGAACCGACTCCCGCCTCCCCTGAAGCACTTGGGAAAGAGAGATGAGTGCTCTGGAGCGTTTCCGGTAAAGGTCTTAATTCCTTCGTAGAATGGGCACCTCCTGCTAAGTGATTTACGCTCGAAAACATCATTAAAGATGCCCGTGCACAGAGACGACCATCGCAAAACAATTCCGAGTCCCGAAGGATCAGTCTCCTGCCACTTCGAACTGGGGTCATCCGAACAGTGAGAGGCTTCATCGGAACCGGCCTTAGCAGGTCTATCCCGAATCGGACAATTCGAAAGTGAGACGGCAAAGGCTCAAGGAGCCCCGCATAGGCTAACAAGCCGGCCACTGGCCCCCCGTGCAATTTATTTGGGTCCCAGGGCCCGCAGGCAGTTGATCGAGGAACAAAAGAATCTCCATCCTTATAAAATATCCCTTCGTCCAATACTCACCTCCTACCTTTGTTAGACTCATCCGATCGCACAGAGTGAGTTCGGAAGAGTAACTAAATGTGACCCTATCGCGATTCAGAAACTTTATAAGGAGAAAAACTTTGGCTGAAAGTCTAGCGGGTACCTTCCCGCGCATTACGGAACGCGGCCTGGACCAACTAAGGGAAAGGGTTGGAGTCAAAATTGAAGACAGTCTCGAGCCCTGGTGTTACGAAGCTACGAGAGATGCTATACGCCATTACGCTCATGGCGTCGGCGATGATAACCCTCTCTGGTGTGACCCCGAGTACGCTCAATCATCGATCCACGGTGGGCTCGTAGCGTTGCCTTCATTTGTCTTTCCTTCAGACCGAATAATCAGTGGTTACGTCGGTGGGTTGCCTGGAATCCACGCAATGTGGGCCGGAGCGAACTTTCATTGGCACCGTTGGATTAAACGCAATGACGAAATCAAAACAGAAGCATGGCTAAAAGAATTGATACCCCACGAAACTCGATTCTCTGGAAAGGCTATTCAGCAGATCTATCACGTAGACTTCTACAATCAAGACGACGTCTTGATTTGCGAAGCAGACAGCTGGTGCTTTCGTACTGAAAGAGACACCGCGCGAGAGGAAGGTACCAAGTATCGCGAAGTCAAGGAGCGCGAACCCCGAGTTTATACCTCCGACGAGTTAGGAGAATTTTTCGAGCTATATGCCAACGAAAAAATTCGAGGCGCTGAAACCCGCTTCTTCGAGGACGTAACTGAAGGAGAACTTCTCTCTAGTATGGCAAAAGGTCCAATGACGGTGACCGGCTTTATCGCCTATGTCCAAGGCTGGGGGGGCTTGTACGTTCGCTCCAACAAACTCGCTTGGCAACAGATCCGAAAACATTCTGGTCTAGGCATTCCTAATCGATTTGGAATACCAGACTGTCCGGAGCGTGTTCATTGGGAAGAAGAGTTTGCCCTAACCGTTGGAGCCCCCGGCGCCTATGATTACGGGCCCGAACGATGTTCTTGGCTAATCCATCACCTGACTAATTGGATGGGAGATGACGGGTTTCTCGTTAAGTCGCACTGTAAGATTAGACGTCACAACCCTGTCGGGGACCTACTCACAATCGATGGTCGAGTGACAAGAAAGTTCGAAGAAAATGGCGAAGGCTTTGTCGAAATCGAGCAAGAAGCACATAACCAAGATGGCGAGCTCTCTGTAATTGGCGGTGGTGTAGTGAAGCTACCGATTAAGAACCCTTGAAAGAATGAATGCAGCAGGGGCTTTTAATTGAGCGTTTTCTTCTTTACAACGAACACTCGATACCCCCAGGATGTACTCTCGAAAGGAGAAAACGATGCACCATGACTTTGTTTCTCAATCACCTGAGCGGGTACGCTCCGGAATAGGGTCTGTCAATACTCTTGCCGAAGAAGTCGACAAGGTAGGAGGAAAGAGAGCTCTTATTATTACTGGAAATTCTCTTTCCAATAAGACCGACCTCGTGAACCGGTTGCAAAATATACTCGGTAACAGATGCGCGGGAGTATTTGATGAAGCAAAGCAACACGTACTAAAGGGAAGCGTGATGGATGCTCTTCAGATGACCAAAGACTGTAAGGCTGATACATTAATTTCATTCGGCGGTGGAAGCCCAAACGATACTATGAAAATGGTAACTCATCTTCTAATAGAAGAAGGTGAAAATGCACTACCTAACATCGCGATACCGACAACTCTTTCAGCAGGTGAATTCACTTTTGCATGTGGGATGACCGATGAGGAGACGCGAGTCAAAACAGTCTACGGCTTTCATCCTGCCTTGCTCGCGAAAGCAGTCATTCTAGATCCTGAAGTGACCATTGAGACTCCTGACTGGCTTTGGGGGGCATCTGGAATGCGTGCAGTTGACCACGCCATAGAGGCGATATGGGCTCCAAACCCCCACCCTATAACAACGTTAATGGCACTTGATGCGTTAAGAGAATTGCACCAATGCTTGGCTTCTTCCAGACGTCGAGATGCCCTCGAGTTGAGGCTCCGTTGTCAACATGCTGCATGGATGTCCATCTTCGGATTACTCAATTTGGGACTGCGACTCACACACCCAATAGGACATCAACTAGGCGCTCGTTTCGATATCCCTCATGGTGTGACATCGTGTATTTCCCTCCCCGTATCCATGCGTCTTCTATACGAGCGAACTACAGCGGCACAGGAACTGATGGCAGAAGCGTTAGGAGTAAAATGAGATACCCACGCGGAATCGGCTAAGGCAGCAGCTGACGCCGTTACTAAGATGGTTTTAGATCTCGGGCTTCCTTCTCGCCTATCAGAAACAACAGCCATTGAAAAAGAACTTCCTGAGCTAGCGAATGAAATTAGTAAGGAACTAAAAGAGTTCCAATCTCCAGACGCTGATTTCGCAACACCAGATGTACTTTTGAAGCTTCTCCGAGAGGCGTGGTAGAAAACTTCGATGGCGGCCCTCCTCGTTTCGGAGGATTATTTCCGCTCGTTCTGGACAGCAAGCGGATCGGACCAACCTAATATTGGTAGTTCATGCAGCGGAAGCCAACTTTTGAACGTCGATACCATAGAGTTCCGCAACGTTTCCACAAAGAATCGCCTCTCGTTGCTCGGCGGTCAGATCCTTCGCATGTTCGGCTAATAGGGCTTGTGAATCAGGCCAAGTAGAATCGCTGTGTGGAAAGTCGTTTGCCCACATTAAGCGTCTCCAGTTCATAACGTTAGCGTCCTGGAATGCGACCCAATCATCCTGAAAGGTAAGGTAAATATGTTCTTTAAAATACCCCGATGGAAGCTTGGACAATTCCTGACCTTTATGCAGCCAAGCCCGATGTCTTTTGTAGGCATGATCCATCCTGTACATGTAGTGAGGTACCCAACCTGCGTCTGCCTCGACACATACAACTTTTAGTTCCGGAAACCGATCGAACACTCCCCCAAAAATCAACGTACCCATAATGTCTTGATTTCCCCGAATAATACTCATAAAAGAGTTCATGCGGGGCCCACGTGTCTCGACACTGGAACGCGTTGTGAGAATATGGAACGAGAGAGGCATATCCAGCTCTATCGCTGCCTCCCAAAACGGGTTCCAAACGGGAGAATCAAAGTCGTCACCTTGAGGATTACCCGAAACCATGACACCAGGGAGACCAAGAGCTTTGATGTTCTTTAGATCAATGACCCCGTCCTCGGGTGAGCGAAGAGCCGTCTGACCACAGCCGAGAAGGCGAATCGGATCGTAATCACAATACTCCGCAATCCAACGGTTGTAAGCATCGAAGCAGGCTTGCTTATAATCCCAGTTTTTGTGATTACAGATCATCATCCCAACCGTTGGATATATAACCTCTGCATCGACACCGTCGCGTATCTGGTCCGCACGACGAGCCTTAGCATCCCAACCACTTCGATGAAGTTCTTCAAACTTCGCACCAGTCATTTTTAAATCTTCTGAGGGGACTCCCGCCGCAGCAACAAGGCCCATGGGTATGGGCTTATCCATTCCATCAATAAAAAAAAGATCTCCTTTTTCGCCACAGTCTCGAAGTTGAGGCGCTTTTTCTTTCCACTCCTTGTCAATGTAATCGACGTAAGTCTTGGGGTGTTCCGTAATGTGAGAATCTGCGGAAATGATGGGATAACTCAAGCCTGTCCTCCTTTAAGAACTTCCCCTGGAAGCGTGTCGGATACGCCTATTACGTCCTTATCGTCTTTTCTGATCGGAGTTCCGTTGACTAACACTGCTCGGAATCCCTCTGCATCTTCGACCAAGCGGTCAGCCCCTCCTGGGAAATCGTACACCCGACGCAAACCCTTACAGTTCACCTTGTCCAGATCGAAGACTGTTATGTCCGCCGCAAAACCTTCGGCGAGCCGCCCTCTCCCTCGAATTCCGAATATATCCGCTGGCTCAGTCGTCAACTGACGAACAGCCTCCTCAACCGAAAGGTGCCCCCGCTCCCTTACCCACTTACCTAGGAGAGTGGACGGAAGAGCAGCATCGCACAACTGACTTGCGTGTGCCCCAGCATCGGAAAGCCCAAGCATTGTACTCGGATGAGAGAGCAAATCGGCTACTGCATTGTCATCTGCGTTGGCAACGGGCATTCGAAAACGTGCCTCTAGTTCGGTTTCGAGTGACAAGTCCAGCGCCAAATCCACTGGGTGGGTACCACGTTCTTCGGCAACTTCCGCCAATGTCTTTTCCTGTATGGAGGTATCTGGCTCATAACCACTAATAGCCATGTTATGGAAACGAGGCTTCATTCTGCTCGTATCAATCCTTTCTCGTAAAGCACTGCGGAAATCTTCATCTGCATAAATTTTCTTTTTTCCCTCGAAGTCTGCAGAGGAGACTGGCTTCATTACCTTCATCGGCTCTATAGGGAAGGGCGCCTTAAATTGCCATTCAAACATTAGGGCACGTGGCGTAACCTGAGGATAGACGGGAATTCCCTTGGCCTGAAGTTCAGCGTGCTCCTCTAGTATTTCCTCATGAGGTTGTTTCATGAAACCTGCCAACAGAGCTGTCCAGCTAACAGGCTTGCCCGTGGCCTGAGCCAGCTCGGCGAATTGCGGCGTGGTTAAACCGGGACCGATGGTGGCTTGCATAACACCGTGTTCGACTTCGGTCAGTGCGCTCGCAAGCTCCAGGATTTCCCTATGTGACGCCGCCCTGCTAGGAACTGGATTCCCGTCGTATCCAACATGCGTAACCGCTTTCGAAGTCGCAAATCCAATTGCACCCGCCTCGAGCGCTTCCAAGACTAGTTTTCTCTGCGTCTGAATTTCCTCTTGGGTAGCTTCGCGATTTACGGCGTCCTCTCCCATTACGTACGTCCGAATTGGAGTGTGCCCTACAAGTGCACCTACGTTAATCGCCGTACCCTGCGTGCTGAGCGCGTCGAGGTATTCAGGAAATGTCTGAAAAGGCCACTCAGAACCGAGGCCAGCTTGCAGCGCCGAAAGCGACATTCCTTCTACATTTTCGAGAGTGCGCAAAATTAAATCTCTGTGCTTGGGATAGGTTGGGGCTACACCGAAACCACAATTCCCCATCACAACCGAAGTTACTCCGTGCCAAGGGCTAATCGAAAGCAACTTGTCCCAAAAAACCTGTGCGTCATAATGAGTGTGAATGTCGATAAAGCCTGGGGTGACATAACAACCGCTAGCATCAATCTCCTGGACCGCTTGTCCGGTTACTTCACCAATGGCTACGATCTTTCCATCTTTCACACCCAGGTCACCTGGTCTAGATGCTGCCCCTGTTCCATCAACGAGGTTGCCGCCACGAATAGCTAAGTCTAATTGTTGAGTCATTGAGCTCTCCTCCTCTACCAAACGCTTACAACAGGGGCCGGTTGGTATCTTCGGACCCTCTCCTCAGTTTCACACGTTCTTGCATTATAGGGGAGAGTACGTGCACGGACTTTAAGGCCAATGTCTCTTTGAGATATTAATACCCATAAGTGCCCCTTGGGGGATTCCGCGGGGTAGCCGGGCCGTGTTAATCTCGGTGTTCGTGGAACACACTGAACCCAGTTTTATCTTCGCTTTAGCTCTGGCTGCCGGAGTCAGCGCGCAGGTCTTAGCCAGACATTTGCGTATCCCAAGTATTGTGCTGCTGATTACCACAGGTGTCCTGCTCGGGCCAGACGTGCTGGGTTGGGTGGTCCCCTCTGAGCTTGGAAACGGACTATTTCAAATCGTGAGGTTGGCTGTCGCCATCATTCTTTTCGAAGGTGGCCTCAACCTCGAACTCAGGCGGCTTCGCAAAGAAAATAAACCCATAAGAAATTTGGTGACTATCGGTGCTCTGGTTACGGGAGTCCTGGGAGCCGCTGCCGCCAGAGTCTTTATGGACTGGGATTGGTCCCTTGCCGCACTTTTCGGTGCCCTGGTCGTCGTTACGGGACCCACTGTTATCAAGCCACTGCTACGGATTGTCCGTCTCAAACCCCGCGTGGCCACGATCCTCGAGGCCGAAGGTGTGTTGATCGACCCCGTAGGTGCCATATTGGCGGCGGTAACGGTGGAAGTCCTAGTTCAAGCAAGTATGGATCCACTTTTGAGCGGTATCTTTCTTCGTCTCGGATTCGGGACGATCACGGGTCTACTCGCCGGGTGTGCTATCGGATTGCTTCTCAAATTCCCTCGCGTCATCCCAGAAGGATTCGCAAATATCGCAACGCTCGGGATGGTTCTTCTCCTTTTCGAAGCCTGCGACATGTGGTTACCAGAAAGTGGAATTTTGGCCGTTACGATCGCGGGCGTAGTTGTTGGAAACTTTCCGGGTACACGCGTTGCGAGGGAACTTGGTGAATTCGAGGAATACCTAACCATAGCTTTGATAGCACTCCTCTTCGTCCTCCTTGCGGCAGATATTCGAATTGCAACGGTAATCAGCCTTGGGCTTTCAGGGATTTTGACCGTAGGAGCTCTGGTCTTCGCCATACGTCCAGCAAACGTTTTATTAAGTACTTATAAATCTGACCTTACCTGGAAGGAAAAGTTATTTTTGTCCTGGGTAGCACCTCGTGGCGTGGTAGCCGCCGCGATTGCATCCTTGTTCGCTGCAATTTTGGACAGCGAGGGCGTTGCGGGAGCTTCTGAATTCCAGGCTCTCGTATTCCTAACAATCGCCGTGACCGTTATCCTCCAAGGTGGCACCGCTCCCATATTGGCCCGCGTCTTGGACTTGCGGCTTCCGGTTAGGGACAGTTACGTGATTCTCGGCGCAGAAGATCTTTCATTTTCTTTAGCGAACTGCCTGAGCCAAAAAGGACAACGTGTCGTTTTTGTCGACAGTAACCCGAACCATTGCAGGGCCGCCCAAGAACGTGGTTACCAAGTTGTCTATGGCAACGCATTGGCTTTCACGACTCTATCCCGCGCCAGACTCGAACGGGCCTATGCGGCTCTGGGAATTACCTCCAACGACGAGGTCAACAGTATGTTTGCGAGAGAGGCCTCTGACGACTTTGACGTCCATCGTACATTCGTTGCACGGTCGAGAGAGCAATCTTCCGTGCGTGATCGGCTCCTAGAAAAGCAGGGCAGTCGTGCTCTTTTCGATGCTCCCACAGATGTTGGCCGATGGAACATTCGCTTCAGACACTCATCGGCTTCAGTTCGGAGAATTCTTTACATCGGCCTCAAAGAGGATACTAAAGCAAGTATCCCAGGATCGACGGATGGATACGTAATGCTCACCGTTGAACGCGACGACTCGATCGAACCCATGTTTGAAGGATTTGAAGCGAGAGAGGGAGATCGAGTGAACGTTGCGATTTACGAGCCAGAGATCGAAAGCGTAATCCAGCACCTAAATCAGAAGGGCTGGGTAATGGATCAAGGAGACAGGGGGAGCCTCCCAGAAAATATCGCCGAAAAAAAAGCCTCTAAGAATAGCTCGTAAAAGTTTAAAGACGAGACTTTTCATCGCAGTCATTTTGCCGTAGAACCAAGGGTCGGTTGAACGAACTAGACTACAGGGTATAGGACTGCCCTTGGCTGACTGAAAGAGGTGATCGTTGTCGGATCAAAGGTCCAACACGAAGGACGAACAGAACCCTTCTCAAGACGAAATCGTACGAGAAGAACTAGAACTCCTGGACTTGGTTTCTGTGGGTCTAGAGAACCGTTCAAGCTCATCTATCGACGTGGAACAAAACGTCATAAAAGAGCTCGAAGTCATACGCGAGGAGCTACTCAGAGGGAAGCCCGACATGCTCGAACGCTCGGCTCTTACTACACGGTGGACTGTCCAGTCATCCCTTCTGAAACGTCTCCAGGAAAACCGCGCAGCTCCAGTCGTGGATCCCGAGTGCCCCTATTTCGCCCACCTTTGTTTAGAAGAAGCAGGTAAAGAA
>MDTE01191931.1_pt1 | contig 16993 bp, 12 predicted proteins | sample 811231 | NCBI WGS metagenome assembly MDTE01 (sample SAMN05326651, study PRJNA326480) | marine metagenome | isolation source: seawater | place: Indian Ocean: Red Sea | collected 2010
CGTACCATGAGGCACACAAGTGGATAACTGGTGTAGCCCTATGGGATCAACAATCAAGATGTCAACAGGCGGGGTGGAGTAGTAAATATCAGGTGACGACTTCATGATGCCTTTCGATAAAGAAACTAATCAACATCGGGAGTTTGGGTAATAGACTTGTAGAGTTGGGAGTAGTTGCTTGCCATTTGTTGTGCACTTAGAGCGGTGTTGGCTATGCTCAGCGCTGCTTGCTGACGGCTTTCGGTTGGAAAGGACTTGTCGAACACTCTGAATAAATTTAGCTCTTTTGTAATCCTCACCAAAGATCCAGAAGAAGGTGCAAAAGCATTAATTTCAGCGTGAGCAGGGATGTCAGAAAGAATTGTTGGGAGCCCAAAACTGAGGGCTTCTAGCACGGAATTAGGGAGGCCTTCAGCGGACGATGCGGAAACATAGATGTCAGCCGCAATTAAATATGGGGTCAGGTCTTTTACATGTCCTGGCAAATGAATTCTCGGGGAGTCTTTCCCGATCATTCGGCAACGTTCAAGTAGTGGGCCATCACCAACGACACATAAGGTAGCGTCGAAATTTGAGAAAAAATCATTAAAATGTCTTAGAAGCAGTTCTGGTTGCTTCCGGGGAATTAGTGGCCCTGAAAAAAGGAAAACAGGGCTTTTGAGAGAAAGGCCTAGGGAATTCCTGGCGTTTCGTTTGGCATCCGCTGTTGGGATTCCGGAAGATGGAGTAGTCGACACTCCATTTGGAATCACCAGTAGGCCATCAATGTGGGACTGAAAAGCTTGCTTAATTGATTCTGAGCAAGCGACGATGTAAGGAATCCGCTTCAGCGCCCGCATATAGATTTTTGCACATAGTTTTCCTAGCACTGGTACATGAAGCAGAGGAAAATCCTCAAATGGATAGTTTCGCTGCGTAGTTACTCGATTGTGGGGGGTCTCGAGTATGCTAGCGACGTAGTCTGCCCGAAGGCCTTGAGTATGTACGATATGAGGATTCTTGGGCTTGAGAATCGTTGCTAAGGCTTTTTTGATGCTTTTAGGAGAGGCGAAGCGTGGAAGAGAAAGGGAACGTAGATCACAATTTAGAGGAAGAAAATCAAACCATCGACTATCATTCGACTCAGGTGAGAGTGTAACTAAAGTGATGTCGAAGCAGGACGCATCAAGATTACTAATTAGATTATAGAGTTGATTGGTGGGGCCGCATCGACGGAGCGTAGAGACGATAAAAAAAAGCCTGATACGCCCTTCTGGTTCAGAGCGTCCTGTGTCAGTAGGTCTCTCGAAGCGCAAAATTGATGAACTAGATATTGTCTGATGGAGTTAGCTGGGTTAGTAATTTATCGCAAAAACCCGAATTCGATCAGCTTTCCAAAGCAGAGAAAAACGATCAGCATTTTCGTCAATAAACATGTCAATGTCATCGGGGTACCGACTGGATACTAACAAGGTGTTCTGCGGCCAATGACCAGAAAAATTCGCGCTACCTGTAATTAAGCCATCCCGCCGGTTTATGATCAAAAGATGTTTCGAAAAATCGGACTCCCGAAAGTCCTTACGGTAGAGGGAATTATTTATTGGAAAGTAGCTGTTATCACGATGCGCTTCTCCACGTACCGTCGAGTAAAGGACAAAGCGAGTCGTAGAGTCAGTAATGATGTCCCGTACCGTCATCCTCGAGCTAATTTGGGACACTTCTCTAATTAGGTCACCCCAAAGGTCCGATCCAGCAATCAAATCTACTGAAACTAAGCTTGGGATGCGGGATGTTCGATTATAGGTTTCAAGAAATTTGAAAGGCATAATTGAAAGCGCAAACAAAAGCAGCCATGCTGTTACGGGTATGTATGAAGAGCGTGATCTCTCGTTTCCTTTTGGAAAAAGCGACACAATTAGAAAAGATGCGACAAATGGAAGTGGCATCAGGTAAGAAACTCTCCAGAGCACTTCGGAACTTGTAATGTGCAAGAAAATCATCGGATAAAGAGGATTAAAAATCGTGAGCACCGGAATCATCATTGCAAAATTGATGTAGTCAAAATCTCGGAAGATGCGCAAATAAAAAAGATAAGAAAGATAAACAAGGAGTCCAAAGAAGCCCAGGGTATCCCAAAAACGAAAACCGGGGTTCACAATAGGGACGTTGCTAAGGCGAGAGTCAATTTCTCCTAGACTCAATATGTGAGGGGTGTGTCCCCAGTTACTCATGGGCCGGGTAAAGAGCACATAAAATAAAGCTAACGAGATCAGGATCGTGCTTGTAAGTAGAAGCCAACGCGCGCGATTATGGACTGAGTGGTCAGAGAATCGAGTGCGAAAGGTTCGAGCAAAATTAAAAAAAATAATTCCGACAACAAGGATGACTGAGAACATGCCCTCTTGTTTATGAGTCAGCAGCATGGATGCGAGGAGAAAAGGAAACGCGAAGAGATACCTAAGCGGAAAGTTTTTCTTTGATAGATATTCCATAAATAGAATGACTGATCCGAAAACTAATGGAAACGCAAAGATGGTAGGGAAGAAGCTGTAGTAACGAACGTAAGAAAAGGTGGCGGTACCAAAAGTAAGAAGCGTGAGAGTCGCCGTGAGAACTGCAACTACGTGTTTTCTTTTCGTGCCAAATGAAGCTTTCTCAACCAGAAAAAGACTGAAAAAATATACAGAACCTAGAAAAATAATCGAGGTGGCAAGGGTTGCGCCTCGTGATAAATCCAAAAGAGATACATTGAAGATCAGGGAAGCAAAACCGTGCAGGTAATAAACAAAATTACCTCCCATTACAGGGATGACGAGATTATGGGTTCTCCCAAGATCAGTCGATGATTGTGCTTGAAGTAATTGAGTTACTCGGGCAAGGTGTTCCCAGAAATCTGAAGGTATTTCTGTATACGGGCCAACAAAAAAATGGTATGCGGAAAAAATTACAAGTAGTACAGCAACGACAAACGAAGAAATTTTTGTTTGATCGATAATAGGGTGCTTCCGCCAGGTGAGAGTCTTCAAAGTGACAATCAGAATTAGGCAGGCTGTGATTACGAATATGCCAAGATAAGTTCCAACAATAGAGATATCTTTGTCGAGAAAGCTAATAGAGTAGTGAGACAGAACTAGAAGAGAAAAACTAAAACAATAAGAAAATAGGAATCTGTGCCTCTGAATCGGGATCAGTAGTGATAAAGCGTATCCCGGTGACAAGAGGACCACTAGATAGAACCCACAGATTGCTAGGTCTCGAATAAAAGGAACTGCGCCGTAAAGGTCCATTAGTGTAGAAACTGTCGTGAGGCGACTCTGGCCCATTATAATCTGAGCTCTTTTGGAGAACTGCCCAGGTTCTCAGAATACAAAGCCAGTCATGTTGAAATTCGCTTAGCGCTACAGTAGGCGAAAGATTGTTTCTAATCTTAAGGTGTTGATTTAATGAACCAGCCAATATCGATCATGTCCGAAAGTGGCCCGTACCAAGTGAGTTTTGGGGATAGTCAGATCAGTGCACTGGTGGATGGGTTACAAGCGCCAGTCCACGTCCTTATTGACGACAAAGTACAGGACTTGCATAAAGATTTCCTAAAGTCGGTGACCAAGGCCGGGTGTTGTGTATCTATAAGAGCAGAAGAGAGGTCTAAATCACTCGAGACCCTCCCAACAATAGTGGAAGAATTGGCGAGACAAGGAATTCGGCGAAATCACATCCTAATCGCTATTGGGGGAGGGATTATTCAAGACATCACTGCATTTCTGGCGTCTTGCCTCCTTCGCGGCCTAGATTGGGTTTTTATACCAACTACCCTACTGGCCCAGGCGGATTCCTGTATCGGCTCGAAAAGCAGCATTAACTGCGGATCAGTAAAAAATCTCTTAGGCACATTCCGCCCACCCCGTAAAATTGCTATTGCGCCACGTTTTCTTTCGACTCTCTCAAACATAGAGCTTATGTCTGGCCTGGGCGAGATAATCAAGGTCTGCGCCATAGATGGGCCTGACACCTTTAGTGAGTTTAAAACCAAATACCCAGAAGTCCTTCGAGATCATGAACTGCTACAGGAATTCATTTTCCGTGCGCTATCGATAAAAAAGCAATTCATCGAGCTTGACGAGTTTGATCGGGGAATTAGAAACATTTTCAACTATGGGCATAGTTTTGGACACGCAATCGAGGCTGCAACCGAATTTCGGATTCCACACGGAATTGCAGTAAGTATCGGTATGGATATGGCAAATTTTGTGGCTATGGAAAAGAAGCTGTGTCCCCCCGCGTTCTTTGAAGACATGCACTCGACCCTGAGGCAGAATTATGAACCATTTTTGGGGGAGACAATTGATTTCAAGCGGTTCAATGAAGCAATTTCAAAAGATAAAAAGAACGAAGGGAAAGGACAACTGACTTTAATTCTTCCAGATACAGGGGGGAATATATCGAAAATGAAAATAGCGAATGACCATGAATTTGTAAAAACCTGCAAATCGTTTCTGAGCAGAGAGTTTTTTTACTAGGTGCACTAATGTTTAGAAGTTTTTGTTTTATGACCAACTGGTTCAATGTGACTAGAAAAGAAATAGATGCATTTAAAGTGAGTTGCTTCAAATAGTGAAAACAGGTTCGATAGCAGAATTAGGCTGGCGGTTTGGAAGGAAACTATTTTATCGCGGCACGAGAAAGTTAACTTGGAATGAGAAAGAAGGGCTGCGAAGGGCAATCCGAAATATAGTTTCTCATCGTTTGTTGGTAGTGGCCTCCCTATTGACTGGTTTTGCTGCGGCAGTATTCGAGGGCGGAAGCCTCGGAATATTCGGCCTCGCAATCTCCGTTGTTACCGGAGAATCTAACGAAATGCTAAATAGAGTGCCAGACTGGGTAAGTGCCGCACTACAGAGGGGGCAAGAGGCGCTTGGCATTGAGGGCCTGTTTCTTCTCTTGGTGGGAGTTGCAGTCATGGCGCAAATGCTCAAAAGTGTGCTTACCTTTTTGAGCACCGCAACTCATATAGCGTTGGCATATAAAACGCTTGGTACAGCACAGCGGGATGCTACTCGCCAAGTAATGTCAATGAACTTCTATCGTTTAGCCCAATACCCCGCGGGAAAACTGTCAATGCTGATCGATGAGGCAGGTGTTGCTTCAGCATTGGCAAATGAATTGTGCAAGTCATCGAGGGCAATTCTGATGCTTGCTGTTTATATTGCTATGATGATCCTTTTGTCGTGGGAGTTAGCGATAGCCGCAATTATCATATTTGGCATAGCATGGATCGGCCTAACTTGGCTCTCAGTCGTGTTAAAAAAACTCTCTCAGAAATCTATCGAAGGTGATCTAGAGACTTGGAAATGGGCAGTCGAATTTTTTAGTAGTCCGCGATTACTTCATATTTTTGATATCGCTGAGTATGCAGACCAATTAATTGATCAGGCGCGCTCAAAGCGAATCAAGGCAGACCAAAAGCGGGGAATTCTTATTGCAACAATCATTCCTGCGTTTGAACTCCTCACCGTGGCGGCGGCAGGGGCCTTCCTTGTGTTTGGGTTTTTCTGGACTGCCAGCTCAAGCACGGGAATGTTAGCGACCACATTTGTTTTTATCCTGATTTTTTTTCGTGCAAAACCCCAGATAAAATTACTTAATGATCTTCGGGTGACCTTATCAGATTTAATTCCACGATTTGAGGTAATTGGTGAACTATTTGATCCACTTAATTCTCAACGGAAACCTGCAAAGATCGGCGGCATTTCAGCGTCGTTTAACAAGGAAATACGGTTTCGCGATGTCTTTTTTACCTATCCCGGTACAGATCGACCAGTTCTGAATGGGTTGAACTTTTCTATATCAAAAGGAGACTCTATTGCATTAGCCGGAGAGTCGGGCAGTGGCAAATCAACAATACTTGATTTGCTGTTGGGACTATATCAACCAGATGCTGGGGAGATAACTATCGACGGTAAGCCCCTCCAAACAATGTCCCTTGCAGGCTGGCGCGCAATGTGCGGCGTGGTAGATCAAGAGGTGGTTCTTCTGAATACTACAGTCTACGAAAATATTCTGTTTGGGCGTGATGGATATTCGAAAAAAGATGTGGAATCAGTAGCCCAGCTTTCATTGGCTGATGAGTTCATTAGAGCACTAGAGAATGGTTATGAAACGATTATTGGTGATCGAGGATATAAGTTATCAGGAGGACAGCAACAGAGGCTAACGTTGGCTCGGGCACTTTTGCACAACCCAGAGATCCTAATACTTGATGAAGCCACAAGCGCTTTGGATGTTGAGTCTGAGGAAAAGATCAAGGAGGCTATAAACAACGTCCGCGAAAGTCGCACCATTATTACAGTGGCTCATCGGAAATCGACTATCGAATTCTGTGATCGCGTACTTGTTATGGTGGATGGGATGATTACTGAAAAATCAATATGATCAGTCAAGCCGAATGGTTGATGGACTAAAAGTAAAAATATTGAGGCGAGCCGCTCGCAGTATTTGAAACGATTGCTAAAAAAAGATGAACTCGCTCAAGCGCATTTACTTTCCGTTAGAGTCGCCTTCAGTGATCACCAGAATATATAGACACGCAAGGCGTATCGTTAAGACGATACTTGCTCTTCTTCTTATACCGCTCGTAATTGCGATAAGAGTTAGTCGTCCTTGGATGTGGATTAGGTTCGGCTACTTTAGCGCATCTCGGATGGGCCATTTCGTTGGCGACATCGCTCAGTATCTCGCTGAAAGAGAGCAGAGACTGCACCCAGAAGGCACCATAGACTTATTTTATTTTGACGGGACGGTATGTAATCGGTTTTTTGCCAAGCTATCCCGTCGCCACTTAAGGGTCCATAGATTCGTCGGGCTTTTATTCAGAGCGAACGAGCTTTTGCCTGGGGGTGAGTGTCATTCAGTAATCCCAGCAGTAGTGACGCGTGGGAGTCGAGATATCGGCGGCGTGGTTGAGAGAGCTCCCTTGGTGTTAAAGTTTTTAGAGTTGGAAGACGCTCGAGGACTCGATTTTCTTAGGAGTGTCGGCTTGAAAGTAGGGCAGAAGTTCATTTGCCTGATCGCGCGAGATAATGCGTATTTGGCAGGTTTCGGTGGGCGAAAAAAGTGGGCCTACCATCAATTTAGAAATTCTGAGATTGGAACTTTTAGGGCGGCAGTGCTCGAACTGATTAAGAAAGGATATTTTGTAATCCGTATGGGTAGCGTTGTCGAAGCTCCATTAGAAATAGACGACAATCGTTTTTTTGACTATGCCTGTTCGGATAAAAAGTGTGATTTTCTTGATGTCTGGCTTACTGCGAACTGCTATTTCCTAATCAGCACTTCGACTGGTTTGGATGATGTTGCGATAGCGTTTAAGCGGCCGGTCGTGTTTGTGAATCACCTACCGGTGGGGGACTGCCGAACGGGATCAAGTCAGTATGTAGAACTTTTTAAGAGACTTCGCGATAGGAAAGATGGTCACTCGATTGGAGTTCGGGAGCAGGTAGCGCGCGATCTTATCCATGCGCGCAGCTCAAAAGCTTTTGATGAGCAAGAGGTAGATGTCGTCGATAATTCAGAGGATGAGATCAGGGGAGCCATTCTCGAGATGGAGATGCGCCTAAAGGGAGCAGAAAAGTCACAAAAGGAAGATGACGCCCGGCAAGAGAGATTCTTCAGTTTGCTCAGCACTTGGGATAAATATGCTGATCATCATGGTCGTTTCAGGGCGCGAGTGAGTGATAAATTTTTGCGTGACAACGAGAGCTGGTTCTTAGAGTAACGATAAATGTCATCTTTTTCGGAACTGTCGGGTTGTAATATTCTAGTAACTGGTGCAAATGGGTTTCTAGGAGCGGCCCTGATTAAAAGGCTATGCGAATGCGGAGCCAAAGTTTATGCGCTTGTTCGGTCCGGTAGAGAGCATTCAACGGTGACCGCTGGCCAAAGTCGTGTGGTAACGGTTTTTTCTGATTTTGAGTCGGGGTTCGAAAAGACCCTAGCGATGAAGTTGCCAAAAATTGATCTTCTGTATCATTGTGCTGCGAGTGGTGTAACCACTAATCGTCTGGATGACAAGAGCCTGGTTTTGACGAATCTTGCATTAACAAAGTCTTTTCTTGAGCTTGGGTTAAGAAAGAAAGTCAAAAGATTTGTCACATTGGGATCCGGTTTCGAGTATGGCGTTGGTGAGATGCGCAGGGAGGACTCTTGTTTGAGCCCCCGTTCTTTTTATGCGACTTCTAAATCCGCGTGTTCGCAACTGGTTCAGACCTATGCCTTCCAAGAGGGCTTGCCTACGGTGGTGATTAGGCCATTCGTTGTATATGGGCCAGGTGAAGCAGAGACTCGTTTGATAACAAGTGTTGTGAAAGCCGTGTATTCCGGAAAACCCGTCCATTTAACACAGGGTCGTCAACTTATTGATATGTTGTTTGTTGATGATCTCATCGAGGCGTTAATTTTGTCGGCAGTTCGCGAAAAAGCCGTTGGGGAGATACTGAATATCTGTAGTGGCATAGGTGTGACGGTAAGAGAGGTTGTGCAGCTTCTCCTGCAGGCGTTAGAGGCGACAAATGACGTACAGTTTGGTGCATTGCCAGAGCGCACTTCAGGTGCGGATAAACTCACGGGAGACTGGTCGAAAGCGAGAAGTATACTGGGTTGGCACCCTAAGACTGGCCTCACCGATGGGATCTCGGCAACAATTGACTCGATTAATGTAGCAATGTAGTTTTTGATCGGGTGAAGAATCCGCCATGGACAAGCCAGGGGTTGGTGATAAGTGTTAGAGAACGAAATTCGTCGAACTAATAAGTCTGCGACCGAGACGAGCGGCGCGAAGAAACTGCTATCGGTTGTTATTCCGGTATTCAATGAAAGCGAGAATATCGAAAAGTTGATTAGTCGATTGTTGGCAGTATTGGACAGGCTTAAAGATAAGTATGATTTCGAATTAGTGTTTACCGATAATCACAGCACTGATGGTACCTACGAGGTTCTAAAAGCCTGGTCAAATAAGTTGTCAAATCTGCGGGTGCTCAGATTCAGCAAGAATGTCGGGTATCAGCGATCGATCTTAACTGGGTATTTATCCGCGCGGGGTGATGCGGCAATTCAAATAGACGCAGATTTGCAGGATCCACCAGAAATCATTTCGGAGTTTATTAGTCAGTGGGAGAACGGATATCAGGTCGTCTATGGAGTTAGGACGTCCAGAGTGGATGGCGTGGGGTCGCGACTAATAAGACACGTGTTTTATAGAGCGCTGAATGCATTTTCAAGAGATAACTTGCCGCTTGATGCAGGCGAATTTCGGTTGATTGACCGTCGGGTCATCGATGAACTTAAGTATATAAACGATGTACGGCCTTATCTGAGAGGTACGATCGCGTCAATGGGATTTAAGCAAATCGGCATACCCTATGAGCGAAGGGCAAGAGAAGTTGGTGAAAGCAAATTCGACTCAAAGGATCTTCTCAAGTTAGCGGTGGATGGATTTATTAATCACTCAACCTTGCCGCTACGTATCGCTACCTTTACCGGATTGATCGTATCGGTGGGGACGTTGGTTACTGGGATTGGCTTTTTTGTTGGAAAGTTGTTTTTTCAACAATCGTGGCCGCGTGGATTCGCTACTACTACTATATTGGTATTGATGTCGCTTAGCATCCTGTCCCTTCTTCTGGGCGTGATTGGCGAATACCTGGCGCGAATTTATGAGCAGTTAAGGTACTCGCCGAAAGTGATGATCGAGAAAGAGATTGATTCCAATAAGTGAAAATGGATCCAGCACTACATTTATTTTATTGGAATTGCTAAGTAAGTGTTAACAAGTCGGAAGATGGATGAAACGCCACTTGCATTCCTTGTGGCGGGATTTATATCGATATTGGCTCTGTTGGCATATGGTATTAATTCGGATCACTATCTGACGTATAACCTACTTTATCAAGATATTTTCTCTAATCCAGAAAAGTATCGAAACACAGCCCTCGAAATCATCCTCGTCAGTCCCGTATTGGAGATTTTTTCAAAGGTATTTTCTCCGATCCTGACAACGCCTGAGTGGGTAGTGGTTTTTGCATTACTGGCTAACATGGTCGTGTTGACGCTGTGCTTCAAGATAACAAGAAAATTCGTTAACAAGAAGGACGCGATCCTTTTTATCTTGCTCGTTGGAATATTGATAAATGGTTATTTCACTGGGATTGATAATACTCAGCTCTCATTTGACCGAAAAGTCGTTGCAACGATTGCTGGACTGTTTGGGATTCTCGGGTTAATCAATAAGCGATATTGGTGGGGGCAAGTCGCAGTTTGTTGTGGGTTAGCACTCCATACGTTAGACACAGTAGGTCTTTTTGTCTTTTTTTATCCTGCGTTGTTGATTTACACCTATTTTTCCGAGAGGCGACGACTGAGTCAATTGCTGATGTCTTTTGCGCCAGTGATCATCACTAGTATATGGATACTCGTTCAGCAAAATCACATCGAGATAGCGAGGATGCCTGTTGAGACGGTGGAATGGGTTAAATTTGTTGTGGATGTTGAACGAGCCGACGTACTTTTGTATCCCAATGTTCTGGCAGTTGGGTGGCTCGGTCTACCCCTTGTCGGAATAGGCGCGATCGTATCTCTGCAGAGGTCGGACAAGTCTTTACTGGATTGGTTGTGCCTGACCATACCAGTCGTGATGCTTGTCGCAATCAGCTTTGAGATGATCCATCAGGCGGATATTACTTTCGGCCGTGCAACTGAGTTGTTTACCGGTCTTCAGATCCGCCGAGGATTATGGTTTGTTTGGCTAGTGTACCTTTTTCGAATTTTTTCGTACGTTAGCAACGTCAAAAATGAGTCCGAAGGAAGAATCGCGTTTTATGGATTCGTAGCTGGCGCCTTAGTTCACTCAATAGCCGGCATGTTTTTATCCGTTGGCTGCGCACTTTATCTTTATAGAGAAAAATTACGCGAGAAAGCATTAGTGTTTTTGACTCTTGGGTTTCTTGGCGGAGTTGGTATTTGGTACAGCATTTCGACCAATACGATTGCAGAAAGCTCAGAGATGAAAAAAGCCTTCGTTGGTATTTCTCTGTGGCTTGTAATGGTTCTGGCAGAAAGAGTTTCGTCGATTCATCGAAGCGCTGTTTTCGGAATAATGCTCTACGCGTGCCTTATGGTCTTAAATAACAATGTTCTGAATAATAATCGAGTGTTTGCTGATGAGTATGATCGTATTTTTTCGGTTCACGGAGGTCAGATCCATCCTGCTGCTGCCTGGTGGTACCCGGGAGCCAGCGAGAAGCGACTTGAAGAATTACAGTTGTTGGCGGATCTGAATCAGCGCAGTAAGAGCGCGGATGGCGGTGTTCTTTTTTTGGGAGCCGAAACCGGGTATGCAGTTCCGATAATATTGAATAAAAAGACACTGTTTTCAAGGTGGGACAACTCGAGTATGTTTTCAAAGCAGGTTTACGAAGACTATAGAGCCCGGCTCGCAGAATTCGGAGTCTTTGACACGTTCTGTAATGCTTCATCAAAGAACGAAGGGATTGCTTGCCTCCAAGGAAAAATAGCAGACCAGGTCGATAGAATGGGAGTGGAAGAACTTCAACGAATTTCAGAAAAATATAATTTAGACTATATTGTCAGGCGAGAACCGCTTCCGATCAGCGAAGTATTTCGGACGAGATCATACTATGTGTATTATTTTGGCACTTGATCTCACTAGGTTTCAGATCGCTTTTAGTTTGCTATAAGCCATAGCCGCCATTTTTATTAGCAGTAATCCGTGCCGGAACCGTGATATTTGCGTGGTGCCATAACTTCTGCTTCCGTATCGAACGGGTATTTCTAAAAACTTAAGGTTAAGCTTGCTGGCGCCAAAAATTAGATCGAAATCTCCAAAAGGATCAAAGTCTCCAAAGTAGGAGCGATTTTCCGCGATTTCTTTATAGGCGGACCGAGTTAGAACTTTTGTTCCGCAAAGGGTGTCGGTAATCCGTTGATTAAGTAAATATGAAAAAAGTTGAGCAAAAATATGATTTGCGAAGAAATTTAAAGTCCGCATTGCACCGTGCTCCATGCCGTAAATTAATCGGGAGCCGTTGATGTATTCACCTTGGTTAGTGGTGATTGCTTGGTAGAATTTCGGAAGGTCCTCTGGAGGCACTGTTAGGTCGGCGTCAAGTATCATCAGAACGTTGCCGGTAGCAATTGAAAAAGCTGCCCGAACAGCATCTCCTTTCCCATGGCCTGGCTGCTTCAGAAAGGAAATGGTTTTCTGAGGGAAACGGTCTTTAACACGCTTTATTTCATCCCAGGTCCCGTCTGTACTGCCACCCTCAACGAAAATAATCTCGGTTGCGACTCCAAAATCAGGGATGCGTCTTACTGCTGGCTCAATATTGCCACGTTCATTCTTACACGGTATGGCGATTGAGATCGAAGATGTGATTGGTGGAGGGGAAGCGGTAGAGCGTGCAACAAAGTAATGCCTGATACAGAGTCTCCTGACTAGTGGGAGAGTGGCAATGAAAGAATTAATAAAACTTCCTATGCCGAGCAAGCGAAAAGGGCAAAGTAGCCGCCACTCTTTTTTGACACACTCAAACCCAGTAATGTTGAAAAAATGCTCAACATCCTTCATTGTTAACCAAGTCGTGTCTGTGGAGCGCATTCGTAACCCAAAGAATTCCGCTGACTTTAGAATGGGCTCCCACAAGTAGCCGTAGTAAGTAGAGACAATTCGGGTGTCCGCATTACAGATTGTTTGAAGGTTGCGTAAAAACCCTTGAATATCGTCAAGATACCCTAGAGAATCTCCGAGCAGGATGACGTCTACTGGGAAATCAAGATCTAGGTTTTGAAAAAAATCCCGGCCTTCAATATCTAGGGTTAAGAAGTCCAGGCTAGGATGTCTCGTTTTTGCTTCCCTGATCGTAGCCGGACTAAGATCGACGCCGAGACTGCGCGCAGGCTTAAGTTGAGCGAGTGTGTCTCCGATACCACAACCGAGAGCTAGGACATTCTTACCCTGCGGTATTAAGAAACGTAGATAGCGAAAGTGACAGGTGTGGTAATACTTGTGCCGATTAAGCCAAGAGCCTCGACTAGCCGAGAACTGCTCGGCCCAATTATATATTGCAGACTTTTTGGTTGAGCCGGAGAGCGATTGTTTTGGCATAAGCTAAGAAAGAGATTAAGTACAGACTAACGAGAGGAATAAGGAAACTTTTGAATCTGAATTCTAACCAGATTTAGTCCGACGCCAGCAAAGAGCATAAGAATCGGCTCAAAGGGCGCGCGAAATCGACTCACTCCAAAGAACATATACATGGCTAGGAGAAAAGCAATACATGTAAGAAAAAAGAGAAGCTTAGGCAGATGTGATGTTTTTCGGAGCAAGAACAGCAATCCGACTAACCCGGCTAAACGTGTTAACAGCACAAAGCCTGCCGTCAGAAGTACCAAGAATATGTATTCTTTGTGCTCACTATTCGACAAGGTAGACAGAAATCTCGGATATTCTTTAATTGAGACATAACTGTCATATCCAGTGTAGAAAGATTGTAAACCTCCAGAAAATCCTAAATAGATGGCCAATCTCGTTGCACCTCCAGCTAAGAATGTTCCAGACCAAGCGGAAAGAATACCCATAGCTATAGTGCTTATCTCCTCTTCGAATACGGCTTCTATAAAGCAGTTCACTAAAGGTTGTGATTCCCGACAACCGCCGCCATATTCAAAAGGGCTTAAACGAGATTGATCACCCAATGTTTTGTGATTTATCTGTTCGTGCGAGATGCCATCCTTTCGACTTATTAAAACAGCGTAGTTTTCTCGAAGTTGAGTCACGCTCGAAGTAGCGGTGGGACTGCCAAATACTGTGTAATTGCGAGCGACCCAGGGAGAGTAAATTGCAGCGGCTGTCACGCTAGTGATTAAGAGACTGAGCAAAATGGTGCGTGAATCAAGTCGCGGAATGCGCTGCCCGAAGTACAGAAATAAAAACACTGTAGGGACAATTAGGATAGCGAAGACTTTCCCGACATCCCTAGTTAGCATCATCATTCCCAGAGCAAGTCCAAGCAACAGAAACCACTTGCGATCGATGTGACTCCTTTGCAGTAATTTGCAACTTGCAATCCAGCAAAAAGATGTAAAAAGGAATGCAAACAGTATGTCACTTTGAGCGTAGTGCGCTAAACCCACGAGATTTGGATTAAAAATTACTAAACCTTGCACAAGATAAGCCGGGGCCCCAAACTCGCGCGCCATATTGTGTGCGAATAGACCCATACAAAATAACAGACCACACTGAAATGCAATGATGAGCGGGGCGGCGGAGTGAAGACCTGCTAACTTGATAAAAATTGCAAATACCATGGGTGTCAATGGACCCGCCTTGGCAAGAGGTGTTAGCTCTTCTTGAGGAATCAAAAAACTGCCGGAATCAACGAGAGCTGTTGCTACTCCCCAGTACTTCTGCCCGTCGTCAGCGTGGGTGAAGGTAACGCTAAGAGTGTTTCCGTCGAGGGTGTGATAGGTGGCCAGACTAAAAAGGGCCAAATTTACCAATACAAATAGCAGCAGTAGAACTAAATGAAGCCTAAAGGAAGTTCTTAAATACATTGCGATTTCCGTGTTGTCAGTCAAATGACAGTTGTTAGCTTCAATAGCACTAGGAGGTGCTGTGGAAACCGCAACTAGGAAGCGGAGTTGAAAGCCAAAATCGTGGATCAAGGCATAAGTCAAGCCGTACATTCACACTATCGTTCGAATATAGTAGCCGTGTCGTACGAGTTCCACGCTCTCTTTTGATATTCAGCAATTAGCATAAAACGGTTTGTTGAAAATCTTGGAACTTGCGACTAGTCACACCAATATATCAGTTCGGTAAGAAACTAATCGACTGTGCGCACCTGAATGGATTAAGAGTTCGACCAAATTTGGTCGAATGTCTGCACAGGCTACTTGTTCGTGGGCAGTATCATCAATAAATTCGCTCCTGAGGCAAGTCGGGATTTCGCTCGATATGGGGTCGTCAGAAAAGAAGTCGGAGGCGATATAGTTATAATAATTGAAAACATTTTCTGAATCTAGAAAACCTAAGATAATCCCCTTGTAGAAAATAGCGGAAACGATAAACGAGCTAGAGTTGTCTAATGTTGCTTTTAGAGCGCACTAGTATCTGAGGACAAATTCGTCTGAGCTGATGAAAGTCAAACTGGAACATCAAGTATGATGTTCAGGCAAAAGCGATAAAAAATGCTACAAGTGCTGCAAAAGTCAGGCTTGGTGTGAACAAAGACAATCTTGAAAATTCAGACGGGCGAAATCCTCCCTGCCAACAGTATATCCACTATGGTTAGAAAAGCCGCGAGATGGATGTAAAAGAAATTACTGAAACCATCAGTGGCGTGCGACATCCGTGGGAGTTGGCACGGATGAATTTGGTTAAGAAACTTCTTTATCCGTCTTTGAGTGGAATCGACGCGCCGAGACTGCTTGATATTGGGTGTGGGGACGGATTTCTGATTTCAGAGTTAGTTTCTGATTTTGATTGCTGTGAAGCCTTTGCTGTTGATATGGAGCTTTCGGATCAAACTATTAACAAACTCTCAATACAGAATAATGGCATTGTATTTGTACGAGAGGTGAATGATTGCGATAAGGAATGGGCAGACGCATTGCTATTGCTGGATGTTATCGAACATCAAAAAGATGATCTCATGTTTTTGCGACACTTGACTGAACATTATGTAAAAAGATCGGGCGTCGTTCTAATTACTGTTCCTGCGTACAATCAATTGTTTTCACGACACGATGAATTTCTTGGGCACTATAGGCGCTATGATCGATTTGAACTGTTGAGTTTGGTTGAGGCAAGTGGACTAGTAGCGCTTAATAGTGGATACGCCTTCTCAAGTCTTTTGGCCCCTCGATTGTTCACCAAAACGGTCGAGAGACTATTTCAGAGCAGAACCCGCCCAAACCACTTAGGTGAATGGCAGCACGGAAAAGGAATTACCAAATTCATCAGCGGATTGTTACAAATTGATAACTGGGTTTTGACAACCCTTTCGAACACTGACCTTCATCTTCCCGGGTTGACTACGTGGGCGATATGCAAAATACGTTAATCGTTGTTCCGTGCTTCAACGAAGAAGAGCGACTGTCTATCGAAAAATTTCTTGAAGTGTTATCCGACAATCACCAACTTAGCTTTCTATTTGTCAATGACGGCAGTATGGATGGAACCGAGAAGGTGCTAAATGTAGCGGCATCTAAATCAAAGAGAATAGCAGTGCTCAATCTTGAGAAGAACTGCGGGAAAGCCGAGGCCGTGAGACGAGGTATAACCGCATCGATCGGAAAACCATTCAGATACATAGGGTTCTGGGATGCGGACTTGGCGACTCCGCTTTACATCATAGAAGAGATGATACGAGTCGCCGATAACAAGGATGCCAAGCTTGTTATTGGGTCACGGTTGAAGCGCATGGGATCGAGAATTCACCGGAAAATGTTCCGACATTACGCTGGAAGACTATTTGCAGCTGCGGCATATTGTTGCACGTTGGAAAAGATATACGATACGCAATGTGGTGCGAAGTTATTCCTCAATGATGCTTGTTTAGAGGAGGTATTCAAAGAAAGATTTTCGGTTTCTTGGATTTTTGATACGGAAATCATTGCACGTTATTCAGAAATTTCAAAATGTCAGGGTAGAAATTCTCTCGATGGGTGGCTAGTTGAGTGGCCGCTAAGCGAGTGGAGAGACATTCCAGGGTCAAAACTTCGAATACGGGACTTCGTTATAGCAGGGGTGGATATGATCAAACTTTTCAAAAGATATAGTCCAATAATGAATTCACGGCGCTTGCAACTCTGAACATGAAGGGGGCAGAGTAGTAGGATTCAGCCTGTTAGGGTTGTACATTTGAAGAACAGGCATAAAAACAGTGAGTAGTGAACATCAGTATCCGTCAGTTAGGCTTCAAGCTGACCATCAATGGCGAAA
>MDTE01008954.1_pt1 | contig 16990 bp, 21 predicted proteins | sample 811231 | NCBI WGS metagenome assembly MDTE01 (sample SAMN05326651, study PRJNA326480) | marine metagenome | isolation source: seawater | place: Indian Ocean: Red Sea | collected 2010
ATGTTTGATATGAAATATCAATAATTTCAAAAATATTTTCGATACATTTATTCATAATAGTATATATATTATTTATTTAAATATTAAATTCAGGAATAGTGTAAATGGTATTTCCTGATTTCGAGCAAATACTTGTTTCGTATTTCGCAATTTTTTTTGGATCAGTAATATTTGCTAAAATATCATTTGTATCATAAACATTATTAAGATCATCAATATAATACCATATACCTTTAATTTCTTCAGCCCATACCTGTACGTTTTTACTAACCTTAGTATTAATTTCTTGATGATCTATAATACCGTGAGGTTGTCCTTTTAAATGTGTTCCACAAAAACAGTTATCTCCTAATTTTCTTCTACTACATTGCATTTTATTAGCTTTCAGCGCACTACATCTATCTTGCAACGTAATGGAATTTTTAAGACGTTTTCGTTTTTTAAAATCTTCGTCACATAGAGAAAGCGTTTGATAATTGTAAATTTCCTGTATAAGTTTTCTTTTTATATCATTTAATAATGTAATACACGGATCTTGTTCGCTTTGATTATCTTTAATATGTTGCTCAATGATAGTGATTTCATTATTTATTTGTTGTCTCATAGTATCTTTAAAATTTTGAAATGCTGTATCTACTTTTGTTTTTATTCTTCGTTCAACCATTGTTATATATGATATAACAATGGATTTACTAAATCAATTTTTTATATTATTTAACAAAAGTTTCTGAGAAAAAATCAACTACATTATTAAAAGCTAATACAATACCTCCGATTAAAGGCATTATAACAGGTAATGCAATAGCAGGATTTTGTACAAATGCAATAAGAAAAGTGGCAATTACTTGTGATGAACCAGGTATTAAGAAAAAAATATTGCTACCAATTTGTTCACCTAATATTTCTGCGGTTTTAATTTTTTTATCTTTATTGGTTGGGTCTATTTTCTTTAATTCCCGAATAAATCCTGATTCAGCAGGTATTAAAAAACTAAATAATCCAATTGCAGCAATAAACAACAAAAAAACCAAATATCTAATAAAAAATTCTGGAAATAATTTGTAGAGTATCATTCCAACAGCCATTAAAATACTTGAACTGGCGCCATATACCATTTTCAATAAAAATGACCCACTTAATGTTTTTTTAGATTCTTTTTTAACATCAGCCATATTATATATTTATATTGATTTTATTTTTTCAGGTACACATCTGGTATCATTTATAATTTGTTGGATATTTTCAATGGTTTTAAAATCAAAATTACAATTATGAGTTTCTGGATCTTTATGTTTAATACAAAAGTGTTTTTGACATTTACATGTAAATTTCATTAACTTTAATTTTTCTTTACAACCTTCGTGCATACATTTCATATTTTATTTATATATATATATGTTATTCATTAGATGTTTCAATTTTAAATATATCATCAAATAAAAAATCCTCAAAAATAGTTCCTAAACATAATCCAATAAATATTATAATTAACCAATCAGGTGAAAATTTACCTAATAGTAATATTATTATAACTAGTGAAAAGGTAATCCAATGATGTATATGGTATTTTTTTGAATTCCATGTTAAAATTAGTTTTTTTGTATATTCTTGATTTTTATCGTTTATGTGAGGTAAATAATGTATAAAATATGCTAATATAAAACTGCTCGCAAATGATATAATGAATAGTGTTATTTTCATTATTAATATTATATTAATATTATATTAATAATATTATTTATATAAGATTAAAAATGTAATATGTTTTTTTTATTTTTAACTATAATTCTTGATGCTGGTATTTCTAGGGATTTATCAGTAAATACTTTTGAACTAATAAAAATGAAATCATAAGCTTTTAAAACATTATCAATATCTATTTCACTATTACTGGTAAATATATATTTAGTATTTACTAAAAGAACCAAACACCGCTTATAATCATTGGTTATATTTTCTTCTTTAATACCATATAAATCATAATATAGGTTGTTTATTTTTAAAGGACCCAAATAATTAGACAGAGTATTTGGTACTGATTTATAATAAAAACATGTAGGTATAATAAATGGAATATCCTTATCATTATATATTTGCATTAATGATAAGTTATCGTAAAATAATGATATTATAGAAGGATGAATATCTATATTGTAGTATTTTTTTGTATGACATATTTCATGCATAGATACATTTACAAATGTATCATAGGTAAAAGATAATTCTTCTTTGTTAAAGTTAAGAAATACAAATAAATTTTCATTATTAATTATGTATCCTTGAAATGACAAATTTTCGAGCTGAAAAAAATCTTTTAATGTATCTATAAATGATTTCATATCTTGGCATACATTAGATTTAAATATTGGAAATGATATTACCTCGTCTTGCTGAATTAGTTTTTTTTCACAAACATACAATAAGTAAGGGTGATCCATTAATGATTTAATAGTATACATACAAATGTTAACAGTAGTGTAATGTTTGTAATGTTGATTTATATTTTTTTTTATATTTTTTAAATAAAAAACATTCTCAGATTGTTCTCTAGGTGTTGAAAAAGTTGTTAAATTTGGTTTACTGAAAGGTACTTGCGGTTTACTTTCTAAATATTTAGATATATTAAAAACCTTTTTATCAGATTTTTTTTTTAGTAGTTCCTGCATTTTTCCTTTAATACTGCTAGTAGGATTCATTATTATAAATATATTTATAATAAATATATTTATTTGTCAAATTTAATTTTTATAGATTCTGTTATTTTTTCTTGTCTACTATTTAAAATATGTGATGATATTTGATCAGCGGCTTCACTGTTATTAAAGTAAGCTCTTAGAGTATCTTGTAACATTTTTTTACCTATAGTAGATTTAACTTTATTTTTTGTATACATTAATTGTCCGTCTGTTATATCAAATCCATCTATATTATTATGTTTCATAATAGATACTAATTTATCAGTTATAATGGTTTTGTGTTTTCGTTGTTTTTTAACTTCACTTTGCAATGTTGTTATCGTATTATTTGTTTTTATCCATTCTTTAACCAACTCACTTAATTCTTCGTTGCTTGTCATAAAGTATTACTATTATAATATTTAAATATTTTTATTTTTTTCTATTAGTTCAATTAACTCAGCTTTTCTTAATTTAGAATAATTTTTAAGCTTCATTCCTTTTGCTATTAAACGTAATTCTTTTACGGTTTCTTTTGTTTTTGTGGATTTTATGTAGTGTTTATAACATAGGTTATTTATACATACTTTTTCGCATTTTTTATTAGAGTTATCTATAAACGTACAAACATTTGATTTTATTTTTTCTCTAGAACCATAATTTATTCCATATAGTTTTTTTTTGTATAATTCTGGTATGTATGGCAATAATAATTTTGAAGGTTTTCTACAATATGGACAATTATATTTAGTATCAGTATAATAACTTTTTATATTATGATAATTTTTATTTTTTTCAAGTGACTTTATTAAAATATCATAATTAAAAGAGTGATTGCACGGTAATGTAATTTTTTTACAGTTACACAGAGGTTCATGACTAATTAAACAAATATTATCTTTATTTGTAGGATCGTTAATTGCTTTGTTTAATTCTTCTGAAAAGTTAAAATTATATAAATCGACAAACATGTTTAATTACATATATTATTATCTTTTTATATTTATTATGAGTAAGACATGGGGTACTCCTACGTGGAATTTATTACATTGTATATCTTTAAAAGTAAATGATGAGTATTTTTCTAAAAATAAAGATACTATATTAGAAGTTGTTAATTTAATATTTAAAGGGTTACCTTGTCCTGATTGTAGTGAACACGCAGTTAAAACGTTTACTTTAAATAAAAATAAAGTTAAAACAAAAGATAACTTGCAAAAATTTTTACATTATATGCATAATGATGTAAACAAAAGACTAAAACAAAAAATGCATGATATTTCTATATTAAAACAATACGAAAAATATGATATGAAAGATGTATTAGAAAAATGGGTAGTTGTATATAAACCTGCAAAGAATATTCCAAAATTAATGAGCACTAACATGCACATTAATTTTATAAGAAAAAAATTAATTATATATTTTCAAAAAAATTTACAGTATTATTCATCTTCGGATGATGTTACTTTAATATAACATTTATTACTTTTACCGTCTCCTCGTGAGAAGTAAAAGGCGTCATATAATTCGTCTCCTATCATAGAATGAGCCATAATACCTATTGCACCACCAACAAGTATGGATATCCCTATCGCTAAATACACACTACCACTACCACTAGATTTTATAAAAGATTTGTAATAGAGAAGGCCAAAAAAGAGAAGAAGGGCGTAAAATACCCCACCTAAAATTGCCCTTGCTATTACCGATGTGGATGATGCATTATTATCTTCGTCTATTATTTCCATTGCTGACGCAGGAACATAACCAACCATAAAAGCAGGAAATAAATATATTAAACCTTCCGTACCGGGCCGAAGATCGGGATTAGATGCAAATCCAAAATCATTAGTTAGTGGTCCTTTTCCTGTAATATTTAACATACTCCAAAGTGACAATGAAAATATCCCGCCTACTATCATTGCTATTCCACCCCATAACCATCTTAAAGTTATAAAAGTAATACTTATTGTACTCATTATAACTATAAGTGGTGAATGAACTTGAATGGCCGACATCATCCCTTGCTCTAGCTTAGGTATACCTTTATTGCTTCCTCCTTGTTGTGATTTTTTATAGTTATTTTTCATATATATATATATTAGCTATTATATTTTTCTTTTTTCTTTTTCTTTCTTTTTTTTGTTTTTATGTTTTTTTTTGTGGATCTAGCGACATTGTTAATTAATTCTGTATATAATTTCTCGACATCTTGTCCTGAAACTTTTCTTAAATTAGATTTTTTTAAATATTTAAAACTAGCTTCATTAGGATATTTAATTTTTAAATCCTGATCTCTATCTGTTACTAAACCTCTATTAATGACAGTATCTCCTGGACCCCATATTCTTAAGTTTTTGTAAAAATTTGATTCAAATGTTTTTTTTCTTTTATCCGCTTTTGATATCAATATCATAGAATAAGGATCTATTACGAAATGTAATAATTCGTTGGTTGGTTCTTGACACATGAATAACGCAGAAGAATTAGGCGGATTAAATGAAATAACATAAAGATCTTCTGGTAAAGTATATATTGATGAGTTAGGAGAATGTTCGTCTAAAGCATGTCCTCCGTGTACAGGTAAATAAACTACGTTATCGTTTCTTAAAGATTCAAAAAAATGTTCTGGATTTACTGTAGGAGATAATTGTTTTAAAAAAGTTTTTTTCATTGAATTATATTGTTTACTAGTTTTTTTATCTGATTTTAGTAAATCAAAAAAATGTTGTGAAGGAGCCTTAGAGCCATCTTTTTCGAAACGTTCCATATTCATATCTTCGTTTATTTTATCAGTATGAAGTTTATATTTTTTTGGAATAGATATAGTTTTTGATAATTTTTTCATATATTTCCAAAATAAAGTTGCGTTTACTAAGCCTTGAATATCAGTTTCAACTCGTTTTTCATAAATGGTATCAGGAATATCATCATATGGCATTGGATCACACGACCATTGAATAATTACCAAAGGATTTTTCTTTTGTTTTAAGGTTGTCATTATATTATTCAAAGATAATTTTAAAAACTTCGTTTATTTTAGATACTGGATGAAAAGAAATACCTTCAATAATCGGGTTTTCTTTATACTTATCCATGAAATTACTAAATTCTTTACTATTTTTTTCTGGATATATAAATGATTTAACGCCCGCAGTAATTCCTCCAATAATTTTAAGATCTAATCCACCTATTTCTGTAACATTTCCTTGCAATGAGATTTCACCGGTAATAGCGTAATCGTGTTTTATTTTTTTATTTGTAAATAAACTATAAAGTGCCACTGTAATGGCTGTTCCGGCTGACGGACCATCCTTAGGAACAGAACCTTCCGGACAATGAATATGTATTCCTTGATCTCCGGATTCTTTGCGTTTTAATAATTTTTTTTTGGTAGCATCATTTAAAAAGCTCCATGCAAGTGTTTTGGCTACGTTCATACTTTCTTTCATAACGTCACCTTGAGAACCAGTTAATTTAAGTTCAAATAATGAACTTGATGCGTAAAAACTAGTTTCAATTTGTATAATACCTCCTTTACCACTTGCATTAGCCCATAATCCATTAATAAGTCCAACAGAATTTTCTTTATGTATAAGAGTAGGTCTAATAGGAGTTTTTTCTTTAAAATATGTATTTCTAACATCATCTATAGATGGAGTAAAAGGAATTTCTTGTGTAAAATTATTTAAAAGTAATTTCAGATTAATTTCGCCGATGATATCAAAAAGATGTTGCTTTAAATTTCTAACACCTGCTTCATATGTATATTCGTTTATAATAAATTTAATTAATTCATCTGTTATATTGATATATCCATTTATTCCCATTTTTGAATATAATTCTGGTAATAAATATTTTTTAGTAATAGTAATTTTTTCTTCCATTGTAAGATGTTTAAATTTAATTCTATGAATTCTGTCAAGTAATATTTTATCTATAGTTTCCGGGTTATTATATGAAAAAATAAACAATGCTTTTGATAAGTCAAGGTCGATACCTGAAAAATACCTGTCTTGAAATCCTTGATTTTGTGTAGAATCTATTAAGTGTGTTAATATTCCAATTATTTCTTTACCGTGTTCTGTTTTACTAATTTTATCTAATTCGTCAATAAATATGATAGGGTTCATACATTTACTCTCAATAAGGACATCTACTATTTTTCCCCAAGTAGAACCTACGTATGTGTAATTGTGTCCTTCAAATGTACTTCCGTTAGATGAACCACCAACCGCAATAAATGAGAAGGGTCTTGGGAATTTATTATCATCTAATAAACAATTGGAAATTCCTTTTTTGGCTAATGATGTTTTACCAACACCGGGTGGTCCTTCGAACCCAAAGCAATAACCATCCATCTCACCAGTAATCCATTGTCCTATGATGCGTTCAATTTGTCTTTTTGCATTATCATGGCCGTGTATAGCATTATTTAAGGTTTCTTTGCTATATTTCATATATGTAGATATTTCTTGTCGTTTAACTGTAATTGTTGAAAGCGTGTTATATAAATTAGTAGTTTTTTCTTTTTCATACATTTCAAAACAATTGCATTTTATCAAATATAATATAGTAGTAATATTATTTTTATTTTCATTTAAAAAACCACTAATTTGGTTTTTCATATAATTTTGATTTTTTCCAGAATGAATTAATTTTTCATAAGAAATATTATATTTTTTAATTACTTTGTTAATATTATTAATAATTTCAATAAGCTTGTTTCTTTTTATTTTATCTATATTGTCTATTATCAAAGAAACAACATTATTGTTAACATCATTATATAAATCATCAATAGTTTGTTCCTGTATATTGTAACAGTTTATACTATCATATTTATCTGATTTTATAATAGATTTTATAGTTTCTTTAGATTCATCAAGTTCATTTTTAATATTTTTCATAACTGACAAAATAGGTTCTTTTTTATAAGTTCCAAAGGGTATTTTAAGTAATCCTTCCAGGTATTGCCTTGCTTTTGAACCTGTATCATCTGTTTTAGCTTTTACTTCTTTTAATTTAACCATGGCTTTTTCTTTAACAATATCATTTGCTTTTAATAAACAAATTTGTTGCTCTAATGGTATTTTACTGCTATCAAAATTAGTTAATTTATTAGTATATTGTATGGTTTGTTTCATAGCTAATCTGAATTTTTTTTTTATATTCCAAGGTAAACTATCAAATAAGCATGTTTGTTCTTGAGTATCTATATTTCCATTAACATCATTTGACATTAAATCGTATAATAAATAAGCTAGGTACTGAAATTCAGGATCATCTTGTGGTAATAGCATATTAATTAAAATCCTCCGTTGACTATATAATTCGGAAGTTAAAAAGTCTTTTACTATTTGTGAAATATTTTTTTGTTTTATTAAATGTAGTTGATTTATTATACCAGAAAATTTAAAGTATAGTTCTTCATGATTATAAATCAATAGATCTTTTATGGATAGTGATTCTATAAAATGATTAAATATTTCGCTATTAAAATCATTTTCTTCTGGTTTATTAAATTTTAGATTTTCTATTTTATTTACAAAAAAATCATTTGATAATGAAGATAACATTAAATCATCACATAATCCATTTACGATAAGTATTTTTTTTTCTTGTGCATTTCTTATGGCTATTTTTATTCCATATACTTTTAACTGAAATTGCTTGGTTGTTCTACCCAAATCAAAACATTCAAGATTTGCAGCATTTTCTGAAATCATAAAATCTTCTATTATTTTATTCTTAATTAGCGGCGTTTTATTTTTTTTTTCATTTGATGTAAGTAATTTAAAACTTAAGGGTCTAATATATTTATCAATAATTTTAAATTTTTCATCGTTTTTTACAGAGTTAACATAATCTTTTCCAAAGGATACTGTCATCATGTTACTTATACTATTAGTACCAAATTGTTTAATAATATCGTGTATAGAAGTATTTATAGTTTCTATTTTTTCAACTATTGGTTTTGTTTCTTTAAGCATTTTAATATTTTTAATGTCTTGAAGTATTAGTTCAAGATTTTGAGTAGATATATTTAATTCATTAGCACTAATAATATCTAAGTATTTATATTTTTGAATAGATAAAATCGTTTCTTGAATAATATTTTCATAAAAAGTAAGTTTTTCTCGAACATTATTGCTAAAAGCATCGATTTTAATATTTTCATCAAAAATTTTTTTAGATTTTTTGATTTTATCTTTCATTTCTATATTATTATATTTATTTTTATATTAAATTTAATATTTTAACAAAATGTTTTAGAGATAAACCATATACTATTGCATATGGGAATACCAGCATATTTTGCATATATTGCAAAAAATCATACAAAAATAATAAAAAAACTGCAATATTTATCGAAGGTTCATAATTTACTATTTGATTGCAATTCTATAATTTATGATGCTATTAGAGAATTGGAAAATGAAAAGAAAGAAATGACCGAGCAAGTGATATTTGATTTAATTTGCAAAAAGGTAGAGCAATATATTTTTTTGGTAAAACCAACAAATGTAATATATATTGCATTTGATGGTGTAGCACCGGTTGCAAAGCTAGAGCAACAGCGCAATAGGCGTCATAAATCTAGTTTTGAAGAAAATATATTGCAAAGTTATGGAAAGGCACCAAAAATGGATACTACACAGATTACACCTGGTACAGAATTTATGAAAAAGTTATCTAGTAAAATAGAAACCTATTTTGACGATCCCAAAAAATTCGGCGCAGAAAAATTAATAATTTCTACAAGCAATGAAGTTGGGGAAGGTGAACATAAATTATACGAACATATTAGAGAAAATCCTTTGACTTATCGAGATTTTTATACGGTTATTTATGGATTAGATGCTGATTTAATAATGTTAACTATTAATCATTTACGATACAGTAAAAATATGTTTTTATTTAGAGAAACACCTGAATTTATAAAAACAATAGACAAAACATTAAAGCCGAATGAACTGTATATTTTAGATATATTTGAATTATCTAATACTATAGCTGGTGAGATGAACATGAGTATGGATGATAGTAGTATTAGTAAATTATATGATTATATATTTATAACATTTTTGCTAGGAAATGATTTTATACCTCATTCTCCAGCTATTAACATTAGAACAAATGGAATAGATTACATAATGGATGCTTATGCTAACACATTAGGTAGTGAAAACAAAACAATTGTAGAAAATAATGAAAAAATAAATTGGAAACATTTCAGACAATTTATGGAATATTTAAAGAATAACGAACATGCTTATATTAAACATGAATATTCAATGAGAAATAAAAGAAAAAGAAGCTACAAAACCGCAACATTAGAAGACATACAATATAAATTTTTAAATTTACCAACTATTGATAGGTCGGTTGAAGAATATATAAATCCAAATGAAGATAAATGGCAAGAAAGGTATTATAAAGCTTTATTTGATATTGAAATAACAGAACCGCTGCGAAAAAAAATATGTATTAATTTTCTAGAAGCTTTAGAATGGACGTTTAAATATTATACCATTGGTTGTTGTGATTGGAGATGGAAATACAATTATGATTATCCTCCGCTTTTGGAAGATCTTTACAAATATATCCCTTATTTTGATAATGAATTTATTACTAATAAAGATATTAATCCAATTTCTCCAATAGTTCAATTATGTTATGTATTACCCGTTGAAAGTCATAAATTTTTATCAAAAGATGTTAGGTTATTGTTATCTGAAAAAAGGGAATGGTATACAAATGATTTTAATTTCAAATGGGCCTTTTGTAAATATTTTTGGGAGGCTCATGTTGAATTGCCACATATTGATATAAATCAACTTGAAAAGCATATTGGTTAATAATTATTATATTATAGTAATTATTAATTAAACAGCAACTTGATATACCCTATACATTAAATAAATACCAAATGCGTTCTTTGATATTAGATCTAATATATTGTACATGGTATTTTTAATAACAGGGTTCATTAAATATGCAACCGCATATAAGAACCATATAAATGTGAATACCATAAAAAACTTATTACCAAATTCACTGTGTTTTGCAAATGTATCATATATTGTGTAGAATACATATATAAAAAATGACATTCCTGCTGCAAATCCTGTATATTTATTAATTTGCCGAGTTTCTCCTAAAAATCCAAATAACAACATTAATAAATTTGCGATGGTTATTTTTACAAGGGTTTCTTTGTTTTCAAAAATCATTTCTTCAGCGGTTTGTTTTTCGATAAAATCGTCTTTTTTATGTTTTTCGTAAATAAACAGAATACTGGTTGTTACTAATAATATACTTGTTGTAATAACCCAATCAATATATCTACGCGGCGTTATTTCATTTATTTTGGAAAGAATTGTTCCGATCCATATATATACAATAAATTCAATAATGCTAACATAGTACTCTAATTTAAGAGCATATTTAAGAGGACTATGTTCTGGTGTAACATTTAACTCTAATCCAAAATGTTGAATAATTAAAGCAATGAATTGCACTAATAGCGAAAAAAAATAGGAGATTTTTATGTAATCCATTTATATTATATTTATAGAATATATTAATTTCTCAGGTGGGTCAAGTGGGACCCTACTAGCAGAAATTCTGTACAAGATTTCACCCGGGTGAAATGTGCTAAAATCGAGATTTGAACCCCCTACCTAGTCAAAATGTCGTAAATTGCTTGTCTGTCCTGGCGTTGTTTTTTCTTTCTCTGCTTTTCTCGATCGGCTTTTTTTTTAGCAACTTTTTCTTTAAATTTTTTATATCCATTTTCACCGAGTTCTTCTTTTAGTTCTTTCTTTGTTTTATTTACCATAGTCCATTTTTTTGGCTCCGAAGATCTTCTAAGAGAATCGTCTTCAGATTCTTGAATCATTTCATCAAAAGTAGGGCAGTTAGGAGTAGGACAGTTAGCATCAGGTTTTGATGATCCAGAGCGGTTATTATTTGAATTATTTGAATTATTTGAATTATTTGAATTATTTGAATTATTTGAATTATTTGAATAATTATATGGATCTATACTATTTCCACTATTACTTTCATCATTATTTCCTTGTTTAGCCTTTTTATACATATATTTCCTAGATTTAATAATCCATCTAGATGGATTGCAGCACCATTTACTTTTCTTTCCTCCACAATATTTTCGTTTGCTTTTTTTCTTTCTGAGATATTTTTGTTTGCTTTTTTTTCCTCCGGTATATTTACGTTTAGTATTTTTTCTTTTTACATTATATTTTCTAGATTTCATGATATATTATAAAGTTATAAAAATATTTATAAAATATATAAATGAAAATCTTGGGATTTAACATTGATGAAAATAACTTAACATTGTTTTATATTATATTAGTAGTTACTATAGCAGTTGAGTTATTTGCATTTTATTCACTTAAAAGAAAAAGCATGTTAATTGGAATTATTTCCTTTATTTTTGTAGGATTAATGCATGCATTTCTTTTTTCTTCAAAAGGACTAATACATACGCATGCTATTTATCATGTTGTTACAATTTTATTAGTAACTATTTTAGGATTACATGATAATGAATCTTTAGATAATAATAAAAAGATAGGAATATTTTTTGCATTAATGGCAATTATTTTTATGGAATTAGAACATTTTAAAAAAATTTTAAAATCATAATATATAAATGAAGATTTGTATAATAATAGGAACAATTGTTCATTGGGAATGCATGGCTTATTTATTTGAAATATATAAAAATGAAGAAATAGATTTATATACAGGTTATCCACATGGTGGAAGAGCGGATGTTTTTAAACATCTTCAATACTACAAAACATTATATAAATATAATCTTATGCCTATACCCTTTAATTTACCAATAGAAAAATTAGATACATATGATTTTTGCTTTAAGGTAAACGCTCCGGATATGTGTATACAACATAAAAAGATCATATCTATTATCCATATAATGAATGGAAAAGAACAGAGATCAGGAAAATTAAAATCTAAACATTTTTTGGCATTATGTCCTTATGCTCCTTTTCAAAAAAAAAATATACATTATACATTTCCTGTTTTTAGACCTCACTTAAAAGAAACATATAGTAAAATGATAACAATGGTAGGTTATTATTTACAAGATTCATTTGATGAAAACACCTTAAAATTTATTCAAGATAATAGTGATTATACTTTTAATTTTGTAATATGGGGATCAAAAAATTATAATAAACTTAAAAAAATAAATAATATAAAACTTTATTATAAAATAAACAATATAGATTTAGCAGAAATTATAACTAATTCTAAATATATGTTATCTAAAAAGGTAATTAAACGAGATAGATTTTCAGGACAATTGGGATTAGCTATCTCATTTGAAAAGCCTATGATTATAGATAAAAAAACAAAGGATGCTTATAATTTACCCGGATTAGAATTTACAAAAGATTATACGGAAATAGGAAAATTAGCTAATATAACAGATAATAAATATAACGCTTTAGTTGAAGAAATTAGAAAATTCAAAGATGAAACAATAGAAAAAAATAGAGCTACTATAAATGCATTAAAAGAAGAAACTTAAATATAAATTTATAATTTTTATAATGTTTATACAAAAACTAACTTTAAATACTACGTTACATAAATGGTCTTATGAGTTAAGTGATAGTTCTAAACATTATATATTTAAAATTAAAGGTAAAATACAAGAATATTTAATAGAACGATATTTTATTAGTAAAAATAACCATGTTATAGAAGCTATTGATGACATGGACGAATTATATTATTCAAAACCTGAAAATAATGTTGGTTCAGACAATGTTTTTATTACACCACATATCGATGGATTTTTAGGTTGGGTACCATTTATGACATGTTGGAGATGCATATATTGTATAACAAATCCAAATAATACAAGTAATCATTTTCCCTTGAATGATGTAGAAGAAACAATTATTACATTAAAACCAAATAATTTTGTTTGCCATGATTTTAATAGAGATTTACATTGGATTAAACCAGGTATACTAGTGAATAATGATGAATCAAGAATTGTATTAAAATTGCATTTTTACGATTATGCTTTATTTGTAAAAAAATTTAGTACCATTTATAAGCAATTAAATATAAGATATAATGCATTTGCTAGAAATAAGTTTTTATATTCTATAAATCCATATAAAAATATAACAGCTTATTTTTTATCATTTCTCATTAATAGTATAACGATTATAGGAGGGTACACTGAATATTTTATAGGGATAGTAAACATTACAATATTTTATTTTATTTTTAATGGAGTTTATAAAAACAAACACGTGTGTTATATATGTTTAGAATGCATGGTAGTATATTTATCTGTTATGCAACAATTGTTAGGAGTAGTTCCATTTGGAACATTTTGGAGAGATTTATTAGTTTATAAGATAATATCTTTAACATATATTTATATTTATTGGCGCAAAATGAATAATAATTTTACTTTTATATTATCTAATATTTCTCTTTTAATATTATCATTATCAATTGCAGCAAATAAAGGTAATATAAATAGAAATACACATATTTATTACCAACATTTAAATGAGTTTTCTAGGTATCATTCAAATCAATATAACATATACTTCCATTTAATAACATCATCTTTATGTTATATCGCTATATTTGGTATTATACAAAAAAAATTACGTTACAGACCAATACATTTACCATATTTGGTATGCGGATTAACGTGGATGATAAATAAATATTCTATACCGGATGGCGATGCTTGTGGATTATCAACTGTTTTAATTACTATTTATTCCATAATAACAAAAAAATACATTAATAAAATAACATATACTCGTTGTGTTTTTATTTTTATGTTAGGTTATTATTTGCAAGAATTTTCACATATAATATTCGATGAAGCAACGTATTTAAGTTCATATAGTAGTGATAACAATAAAGTAAATAAGTTTTTTTCTCATGTTTTTTGGTTGTTATCTTTTGAGATAAGAGTTTTATTAAATTTAATAAAAATATAACGAATTATTATAATGGACGAATTATTAGTGCAATTAATTTATCCTTTTTTAAATTTTAAAAGTTTTTATTTATTAAGAATTAGTTCAAAAAAAATGCAATCTTTTACAGAAAAACCATATTATTGGAAAATAATAAATTTTACAAATTATCCTACCTTGAGTGAAGACTCTATTATTAATGTATTTGAAAATGAATATTTACATGTTGTAAACTTATCGCGAAAAAATAATAATATATATTCATTTCCTAAAAATTTATTATCAAAAGCAAAAGATATAAAAATAATAATGGTATAACAATAATGTTTGTAACTATGCAAAATCCTCCTTTTAGCCTTTTATATAAACGCCATTCAAATATCATTTTAAATAGCCAAGATCCTTTTCAAGAAACACCTTTTAATGAAAATGAAGAAAAACAATTAATAGAAGAAATAGAACCTAAAGACCCAAAATTTTTATTGCAACATCCTTGCGAATATTTTATATTTTTTTCAATAATGGCTGTTTGGTTGGGAAATTATACTCGAAGAAAATTGCATGAGATTTTAACTACGATGAATAAATAAATTGAAATTATATAATAAATAAATATTATAAAGTATATTGATATGGTATCAAATAAAATACGAAATGGTTTGATAACATTATTTGAACCAATAATAAAGGAAACAGGATGTACTACTTATTATATTAATACTAGTCATATTCCATTAGATGATGAAATAGAAAAAAAATTAGATATGATTTTAACTTATAATTATAAAACAGTATCTAAAGATTTATCACTTGGAAATATACCAATCGACGCGATGAATGAAATAAAAAGTTATTTATCAATTAAACCTCTTATAACAATAAAACGAGTAAAATTATATTGGATTGATATGTATTTAGAATTATTGAAAAAAATGAAATATAGCGATCAATTTGATATGATGTATTATGGACCAGGAGAAATAGATTATAGCTGGTCTTGCAAAAGATTAGCTAGAATTAAAAATGATATTGAATATTTAGAGAGAAAAAAAGCAATTGAATTAAAATAATAATAATAATAACTATAATTATTCTATGAGAGAATTACAAGAATTTAAGAATATTCATAAAGATAAAGATATATACGTGTTAGCATCAGGAAAAAGTGTGGATTTTATAGATAATTCTTTTTTTGATAATAAAATTATAATTGGTATTAATCAGGTTTATAAAAAAGTACCTTGTTCTTATTTAGTTAGAAAAGAGGCTAATTTTATAAAGAAAGTTATTGAAGAAAACAAAGATGCTATTCATTTTATTAGTAGAGGAAATTGTGGAAATCGTTCAGAGGATTATTATAAAAAAACAGCTAATCAATTAAAAAATATAGATACTAAAAATGTAGTTTTATATGAACATAATTCAAATAATCACGACAAAGGTGAAGTTAAGCTACCTAAAGAAGATAATTTATATGTAAGTTTTTCAACAATAACTACAGGTATTCATTTAGCAGCTTATATGGGAGCGAAAAATATAATACTGATAGGACATGACTGTGGATCATTAAATGGAGAATGTAATTTTAAAGGTTATCACGATAAAAAAACACGTCAACAAAGCAGTGATGGGCATTATAAAAATTGGCTATCAAAAATACAACGTGCAACAATTCACTTGAAAAAAGTTTTAAAAGAAAAATATGATTGTAATGTTTATTCCTTAAATCCATTTATAAATTTTAGTTTAGAAGGAAATGTATATAGTAAATAATATTTATATATTACTATATATGAATATTGATTATAAAAATTCTATAAATGTAATTAACAAAGAAAAACTAAAGGACCTACTCGTTGAAATGATTAAATATAAAAAAGCTATTATTTTTGGTAAGGGTCCAAGTCTTTTTTATATAGATAAAGAAGAAAACGAAGATAAATTTTTTATCTGTATTAATAATACTATAAATTTCATTAAAAAATGCGATTTATTAGTATGTAACGATATAGAAAGTTTTGAAAATATTGATTTTGAAAATCTTAAATATTGTAAAAATATATTAGTGCCGTATCATATTCATATAAATCACAGGTATAGCGATAATGTAACCTATAAAACAGTTATTCAAAAAATAGCTCCTTATTTTAGTGGAAATTTAATAGTGTATAATTTGACTAACGCAAAAAAAAAATATAATGAATTCATATCATTCGATTATCATATGAAAACATCAGTGCATACAGGATTTGCATTTATATCAGCTTATTTTAAAAATATTGAAACAGTTGA
>MDTE01196876.1_pt1 | contig 16988 bp, 16 predicted proteins | sample 811231 | NCBI WGS metagenome assembly MDTE01 (sample SAMN05326651, study PRJNA326480) | marine metagenome | isolation source: seawater | place: Indian Ocean: Red Sea | collected 2010
CCCCCATAGGGCACCCGCAACCCCTTCCGACCGTGATTGATGAAGGGCTGTGTCGATTCGCATCGGTCTACGCCGCGGCAGGACACCCACACTGCGTATTTCCGACCACTTATAGCGAGCTCCAGTGGCTCACAGGCGCAATTGTCTCCGATACGATCGGTCGACGCTAAAGCGTCGAAAATCGCCAGTAACCTTTTATTAACCTTAACACAGCGAAATTAGGGTGAGATCACTGGTGCGGAGCTCGGGTGCAATCATCTGACTCCCTGCATGTGTAAGGAGCGAGGAAGATGAGCGTAACATTCGATCCTAATTCACCGCCCTCCTGCGCTGTTGCTGCGGAGGAAGGTGTCGTCGAGGCGCAGTTCTGCTTAGGCATGCACTACGCTAATGGCCGCGGCATCGGTCGCGACTATGTTGAAGCACATAAGTGGCTAAATCTCGCAGCGCTGCAGGGAAATACGAGTGCTCTCGAAGTGCGGGGTGCAATAGCGGCGGAAATGCCGGCTATAGAGGTTGTGGAAGCACAGCGCCTCGCGCGGGAGTGGACCCGTTCTCACGGCTAGGGCTAACGCAAAAGTGTTCGTGCCCGCGCTAGCGTTATCCTCTACTCGGACGGTCTGCTGGCTAGCACCGTGAAATGGCTAACAGGCTGGACGCTGCTCTCCGAAGTGGGTTAGAAGCCTGATCCAGTTACAGTGGGTGTCAGTTCAGCACTAAATCGCCTTTTTGTTTTTTCAGCTGATAAACGTAATAGGTGATTCGCTGGCGAGGAGGGATGGCCGAGTGGTCGAAGGCGGCGGTTTGCTAAACCGTTAAGCGGTTAATAGCTGCTTCATGGGTTCGAATCCCATTCCCTCCGCCACTTTCTCCTATAAATGATTGATATAGCGTAATTTATATTTACGCATTTCTACCAGTATACACCTCAGTGCACATTCACGCCGTCAGTTCAACGGTGGGTTATTACCGTTTCTTGGTCGCGAAATCGGCTGTTTCCGACCAACCACGTCATGCCACGCTCTACGTGTACACCGTTACACAAGAGAGCCGTGACGAATTGACAGGAGACGGAAATGACCTCGCAAAGACTCTATTCAATCTCAGAGACTGGTAGGCGCCTTGGGGATATCGGACGTAGCAAAGTCTATTCCCTTGTTAACTCGAAACACCTCAAGCTGGTCAAGATCGGGCGGCGCTCTGCCATCAATATTGCTAGGAGAGCGCTGGAAAACTGGGTTGAAAGCGCAAATTGACGGTGCGTAACAGCAGAATTTTTAGGTTGTATTGGCAAATATTGGTTTATTTTCATGGCCCGAGGCTTTTCCTGGGTTGAGGACCCTGTGCGTTGGGTAGTGAACGCAACGTCGCGATATGAACAAACTCATGTCGCTTGACTACGTGTTTAGTACAGATTCGTGGAACAGCTGGTCCACCGGCAGGGGCTCGTCGATCAGCCGCTGGTCAGCAACATAGGCGATGAACTGCTCGAGGTTGGCGCGGTTGGCCTCTACACCCGAGGGAAAGATATCGGCGCCCAGCGTTTCACGCTGCCACTCAAACTCGTTGCGCGCAAATACTAAGAGTGAGTAGCCCGGGTCCTCGTAGAATTCGAAAGCCTTGTGTTTGGCGTTTTCCCAGCAGTCGATCATTGCGCTTGGCAGCCATGGATCGGCCTCAACGAGGTCGCGCGGGAACACGAGTAGATGCATAATTGGGCAGTAGCCAAATTTCTTGAAATGTTTGAGTGATTCAGCGCGAGCATCCGGGAAAAGTCGCCGTACGCGGTGGGGATTGGCTAGCACCGCCGTCGGTGGCAGGGGATGAAACATCGCGTCGAGCTCGCCATCGACTAACATCTGTCCTGCATCCTTGCCTTCGGGTATGTTCTGGACCGAGATACCTTGGCCTACCCACGGCATTTCCTCGTGGTACTGGATGTGCCAGTCGATCTGTTGCCAAGGCACCCCGTGTTCCGACTTGAGATCACCCTTGGCGAGCACGCATAGTGTGGTCTGAAACGACCACACACCAACGCGCTTCCCGATGAGGTCGGTGGGCTTCGCAATTCCCGCGTCGACGTTGATGAACATGCAGCTTTGGCTGAACAAGCGACGCGGGAAAACCGGGGTCGCAACAAATTCGTCGCTGCGGCTGCGCGACATGATGTAAGACGCCAACGATTGCTCGCAAATGTCAAATTCACGGTCGCGGAACATGCGACCATGGCGGTCAATTCCGTCGCGGCGTCCGGGATCGAAACCCACTCCGACTTCGAGGGCTTTGAATTCAATCCCCTCCGGCGGCGTTACGGTTCCCATAAAAAACGGTGCATGTCGGTCGAGCCGTTCCAGAGCAATTGTTAAGGTGCGGGGCATGTGCTCACGTTAGTGTTACTCCGATATCTTAGACGTTTTGTATTGCAGCACAGTTGCTATGATTAAGTAGCACAATGGCGAAAGTTGCCATATCGACCCGCGCTACCGGATCTCTTAGAGAGGATATATAGGATGCCAGGATAATTTAACCGCTAATCGGAAAGAGATGGGAGATGACTGAAATAAGTCCTCACGCCTCTTCTCAGGTCTCATGCCGTGGGCTCCATGCAACGCTTGATGGCCAGGATAGACTTTTGGAATAAACTAATAACGGCAAAATTGTTTATTAGTATTTATATTAATTTAACTTCTTCACTATTACCTCTGGTGGAGACCCGACCCTAAAAGCATGTGAGGTGATGTTAGAGGGCATGGTATTAATGAATGATTTCTTGGGGTGTCTTAGTAATTGTTGTTCTTGCTAACCTCTCTTGTTTCTCGGAGTAGAATTTGAAAATCCATAACACCTTCGACGTTACCAAGCCCATTGATCAAGCTTGGGATCTTCTAACGGATATTGAAAGCATTGTGTCGTGTATGCCAGGGGCAGAATTAACAGAGTCGCTTGCTGATAACTGTTACAAGGGAAGGGTAAGCGTGAAATTGGGCCCTGTGATACTGACCTTTGATGGGATGGCACGGTTTGATGAGATGGACTTAGTTAACCATCGGGCACGGGTATCTGCTCAAGGCAGCGACAAGAAGGGACGGGGAGGGGCCACGGCAGATATCATTTTTCGACTAGAACCATCAGACAATCGCACCAAGGTATTGATAGATACAGATTTAGTATTGTCTGGCTCTGTCGCTCAGTACGGTCGGGGTTCTGGAATGATCAACGAGTTAGCGTCACAACTCGTGCAACAGTTCGCTGATTCCCTGCATAGAAAGATATCGAATAGCAAACTGTCAGGTCATGAGAAAAAAGGGCGCGCATCTGAGAGTAGCATGGCTGCCATTCCGCTATTGGATTTGGTCTGGAAGACCATGTGGGTAAAAGTGGTGAAGGCAGCTAGGATTATATTGGGGCGAGCTTAGGAATGGTGCCCGTTTTTAGAAAGATCAGGCTCTAGACTAGGGCTACTAGTATCTTGGATTAATTCTATTAACCGTGGTGGGCTAATCGGTATTTCGCCTATTTTTACGCCAAAAGGCTCAAGTGCATCCTCAATTGCCGAAATAATCGCAGGCGCTGCAGGTGTTACTCCAGACTCCCCAACGCCCTTAACGCCTAGAGGATTGGTAGTGGAGGGTGTTTCCTGGTGGGAAATATGAATGTCGGGGACCACGGGTGCAGTGGGGAGGAGGTAATCAGCCAAGGTTGTAGTAACGGGTTGAGCTGCCTCGTCGTATCCCATCCACTCAAAAAGCGCATTACCGATTCCATGTGCAACGCCGCCCGTAATCTGACCTTCGACGATTAGTGGGTTTATTAGCCGGCCGGAATCGTTGACTACAGTGTAGCGATCGATTTTGACACCGCCTGACCCAATGTCGACCTCCACTTCAACGACATGCGTGCTATTGCCGTAGGTAACTCCGGTAGATTCAAAATTTACCGTAGCTTCTAACCCCGGTGGGACATCTTTGGGTCGCTGAAACCCGGCAACGCCAGAGAGTGATTTGGCTACGTCGCTTAAGGAGACAGAAACTTTCGGGACGCCTTTGACCCTGATTTCTCCCTCTTTAAGTTCGAGATCCCCTTCCGTTACTTCCAATAAATGGGCCGCAACTTTAAGAGCCTTTTCGCGAACTTCTAATGCGGCAAGGTAAATGGAAGATCCTGCATTAATTGTTTGTCGGCTTCCGAAGCCTCCAAACCCCATCGGTACCATTCCGGTATCCCCAGCAACAACGGCAATATCAGAAGGTTCAACGCCAAATTGATCGGCACAAATTTGTGCATAAGACGTTCGGATCCCCTGCCCCATTGGTACCGCGCCTGTGTAAACACTGATCTGCCCAGAGCGTCCGATACGTACAATTCCGGTTTCAAAGGGTCCCCGGCCGGTGATTTTGACGCTATTAGCTATGCCGATTCCAAGGTAGCGATTTTCCTTGAGCGCAGCACTCTGTCGAGCTTTAAACGCCCTATAATTTGCTGCGTCTAGGGCCCTTTCTTGGCACAGCGGGTAGTTGCCACTCTCATAGCTCGTCAGCGCGCCGTCGCGGGTTTTGAGCGGTAGTGTATAGGGTATTTGCTCAGCAGTTATGAGGTTCCTGCGCCGAACCTCCGCACGATCAAGCTTGAGTTTCCGAGCGATCATATCCATCAAGCGTTCCATTGCGAACGTTCCTTCCGGATATCCGGCTCCGCGAACGGGAATCGTACCAACCATGTTGGTTGTGGCTACCGTTACATCGAGGTGGTAGGCAGGGAGTACATAGGGTCCTGGAACAGCCAGGGAAGAGTTAATTGCAACGTTGACTCCGAGAAGCGAATAGGCGCCTTGGTCATGCACCATGGTGCCGCGAACGGCCCGTAAACGCCCATTTTCATCAGTAGCAGCTTCAAGATCCCAATACTGATCACGCTCTTGGATAGCTGCAAGAAAGTGTTCCCGACGATCTTCTATCCACTTTATTGTTTTCTTCAAGATCAGTGCCGAAGCGGAAACGATGACGTCTTCAGGGTAGACGATGTGCTTTGAGCCAAAACCTCCACCCACATCTGGCACAACAACCCGCACTGTATTTTCATTTAGACCGAGTAGCTCGATGAGCGCGTTTCGCACTCGGTGGGTGCCCTGGGTTGACGACCACACCATCAGACCCTGAGTTGAAGAATCGTAATGCACCACGATTCCTCGCCCCTCAATGGGGTGTGCGCTGCCTCTGTGCTGTTTCAGTTCCAGCTTCAAGATATGGGCTGCATTTTCAAATTCAGCTGTGCAATCGCCGTACGCCGTACGGAGTGTAGCCACGACATTATCTGTTGCTTGCCGATGTACGAGAGGAGCATTCGAAGTCACAGCATCGCGGCAGTTGGACACCGCAGGAAGTGCCTCATAGTCGACATCCACGAGTGCGGCAGCGTCCTCCGCGATGTAACGCGAATCAGCAACGACGATGGCGACAACTTCGCCTACGAAGCAAACTTCCTCTTCGGCTATGACGATAGCTTTGGTGGACTCAGCAAACTTGACCGTTGGGTCATCCGGAGGAATGTAGTTTCCTGTTAAAACTGGGAAAATGTCGGCGTAAGTGAATACGGCGTGCACGCCTGGTAGGGCCAAAGCAAGCCCTGCATCAATCGACCGGATAAGCGCATGAGGGTGAGGGCTTCGAACGAATGCGCTTTCGAGCATTCCTGGTAGCTCAATATCGTCGACATAGAGACCACATCCTGTCAGAAGGGTCGAATCTTCTAGACGCTTGATTGGTGATCCGGTTGAGGGTCCGTTCATTGTGCTAAGCCATCTTCGCTAGCGCGCAGGTGTGCCGCAGCTTTGAGAACAGCTACTACGATGCTTTGATATCCGGTACAGCGGCATATATTTCCCGAGAGGGCTTCGCGAACCTCATTAGCATCGGGATTTTCATTTTCGCGCAAGAATTCGACCATGCTCATAAGGATACCGGACGTGCAGAAGCCGCATTGTAATGCGTGGTGTTCGTGGAACGCGCTCTGAAGCGGGTGCCAGGAGCCGTCATCGCTCGCTAGGCCTTCAACCGTCGAAACCTCAGTTCCGTCGGCTTGCACAGCCAGCATTAGACAACTGCGAGCTGATTGGTTGTCGACCAACACGGTGCAAGCACCGCAAACACCGTGTTCGCAGCCAAGATGTGTTCCTGTTAGGCCAAGCACGTGACGTAGGCAATCCGCCAATGTTAGGCGGGGCTCGACATTGACCTCGTGGCGCACTCCGTTAACCGTCAAGACGATGGCACGAGTGTCCGGAACCTCGCTATTCATTCTGCTGCTCTTCGGTCTTTGAGCAAGGCATCAACTGCACGCTTGATTAGCTCACTGGCCAGGTGGCGGCGATAGTCGGCCGATGCATGAATATCTTCCATAGCTTTGAACTCTTGGCATGTGTCCGCAGCCTTACTGATAAGTTCGTCATTAATCTGCAATCCCATCAGGATCTCTTCCGCAACTGTACACCGTTGCGGCGCGGGTCCGAGCCCGGCAGTTGCTAATGCAATCTTACGAACCACGCCCTCATCGGAAAGGTCCATTAGTGCGGCTACACCAACAACTGCGAAATCGCCTGGACGTCGGGAAAACTCAATGAAAGTGGAGGTGTGTGAAGGGGGCCAAGGTTTAAATTTTATCAGCGTGACAATCTCATCCGCCTCAATGGAGGGCGTCATGTAGAAAGCAGGAAACTCCGCGATAGGGATCTCGCGTGATCCCCGCAGACTGCTAACGTGAACAGTCGCATCCAGCGCCGCCGCAACGGCTGGTAATTCAGCGGCGGGATCAAGGTGGCATAGGCTGCCACCGATCGTGCCGCGATTCCTGGTTTGCTGATGCCCAACTTGGCGCAGTGCCTTGCGCATCAGGGGGCATAATTTCTCTAGAAGTTGGGATTTCTCGAGTTCCCTCTGACGCGTCATTGCACCAATTTCCACGTGGCCGTCATGCTCCCGGATGAAAGAAAGGTCCGATACCCTGTTTAGATCAACGATATGATCAGGTAGCACGTAACGCATATTCAACATGGGCATGAGGGACTGACCGCCAGCTAAAAGCTTGGCATTGTCCAGCGATGCAAGAAGGTCGATCGCTTCCGCCAACGTATAGGGGTCGTGATAGCCGAACCGTGGTGGTTTCACAGGTTAGTTTCTTTCGTAGAGAGCAGCATTACCTCTTCGGGGTGAGTATATTGGTACTGTAGATCATACCCAGGCGCGGAGGCTCGCCGCGTGCCGAGCGGCGGTCCAACCACCCACAAAACACTCCGCCATATTGCCCCCACCTAAGTACAAGTGGCCAAAGACCCCGCCAAGTTCGCCTGCTGCGTAAAGTCGGGGGATAGGTTCTCCGAATGCATCTAAAACTTGTTGATGTTTGTTGTGTGCGGGTCCCCCGTGGGTGTTAGAACAGACCGGCCACACTTCTGCCAGATAGAACGGTGGTGTCTCAATTTTTGTCATGGACGTTCCAGGGCGTCCAAAATCGTCATCCCGTCCTCGGTCGCACATACTATTCCAGTGCCCTACCGTTTCCACCAATACGGTTTCTTCTACATTCATACTTGAAGCAAGTTCCCCCAACGTATAGGCCTTGGTAAGAATTCTCTCTTCAAGGGCCCGTAGAGATTCTTCACTGTAATCAAAAGAGAACCCGCGATCGTTGAACGTAGGTGAACAAAGTGGCCATCTCCAGCGGGCAGGGTCATCTAGTACAATATAGGAGGGGATACGAGGGTAACTCTGCGTTTGGGGATCGTAATGCGCCATTGGCCGAGCGGAGGTGTCCTGCATATATGGCGGATACTCGTTCATGTACCGCTGGCCGTTGCGATCAACGACAATCCAAGGCATTTTCACCCCTTCGCGTGCTGGTTTTCCGGGAACCCAGTCGGGTAATCGCTTTGGGCGTAATCCGTAGGGGTAGTCTGGATCGGGGTGCCGGAAGCCATAAACACCATGGTAACTCCACATATGCCATAGTGATGCGCCAGCATCTTGGGCCATGCGAATGCCATCGCCTGTACTGCCCTGGAATGCAGCTAGTAACACTGGTTTTTCTGGCCAATGCTGTAGCTGCAGATCGGGATTAGCCTCAAATCCTCCGCAGGCTAAGATCACGCCTTTCCTAGCCTTTACTCGTTTGGAACCTTCCTTATTATCAATTGTTAATCCAAGAACCTGACCAGAAGAACCCGTGATGAGTCTCTGAGCTGCTGATTCGAGCCATATTGTAATATCGCGCTGTTCAATATTGTCTTCCAACACTTTGAACAGCCGCACTCCAGCAGCGCGATGGATGGGGACATAGCTGTTTACGTGGGGGTAGCGTGCCTCCGCATCAAATCCTGGAACACTGGAAATACTCGTGTAGCCAAATGTCTCTGTTCCGGGAAAGGGGTAGTTGCCGGCATGGCGGCGGTACTCGACTTCAGCACCGCTGGCCTTAGCTAAATGCTCAAAATATCCAGTGATTTCGGTCATCCCGATAGCGAGAGCCTGAAGCACATCGTCGGGCGTTGTCCCTGCGCAGGTCTCCTTTAGATAGGTAAATGCTTCGTTTGCGTCCTCCGCCGCACGAACATTGCCACCGGAACAAATCGAGATGCCCCCGGGATCTGGCATCTTTTCCAGTAACAAAACGGAGCACCCTAAATCGCTGGCTTCAATTGCCGAAACACCTCCAGCATACCCATAGCCAATTACCACTATATCGGTCTCATAGTCCCAGCCACCGACGTTATCGCCTGTTACGTCCATGCTCTATTCTCGTACCAGTAACATTAATTTTCTTGATGTTAGGGAAAAGACTTACCTGCCGCGCCACCCATACCTAAGGTGTGCGCCGCGAATTAGAGTAAGCTGGTCTTGCCTACCATAAGGTATTGAGCAGCTAACTAATTCGGCATGACGCCTAAAAGTTCGCGCTCGCGGGTGTGAGTTCTCTTAGCATTAAAGAAACGCCCCGCAGAAGCTGCGGGGCGCCACTCTAACCATTGAAAGGTTTATGAACCGCTGAGAACTTTTCGGTTCCAGCTTTCTGTATACTCCGTACGATTCACTTTAGAAAAATCGATGCTATACATATTCTTGACTTCATCTGGCGTTAAGCGCATGAAGCCCTTTTCTGGATCTTTTGCAAACTCAGCGAGAATATCCTCGCGCGAGGGCAACAGCCAGCCTTTGGTGACACCGCGCTGGTGCTCTTCACTTAAGAACTTGTTGATAATCCAGTCGCGTGCTTTATCATTCTTTCCGCCTTTTATTTTTACCAGCCAGCCCTGCTTCAGAACACCGAAGGTGCCTGGCTTTACTTCAACGTGGGTGGCCCACATTGGCACTACTTTCATCAAGCGACCGACAGTGTGGACACCGGCGCAACCAGCCCAAACGTCGCCACTCTTGAACAAGGTTTGAAGCGCAGAGTTTGACTTCCAATACGCCTTGATATCAAGGCCAGAAATGAACTCGAGGGCAGGGTTAATATTTGTTTCGCTGCCCCCCATCTCAAGCGCCATTCCAATTAAACACGGCATAATCCCTCCACCACTAATATCAGGGATGGAAATTTTGCCTTGTAACTTCGCGTGTTTTAGGTCCGCATATCTTTTCGGAAATGGGATGCCGTTTTGTTCAAATTTTTCTTTATTATAAATAACGGCGGATTGAGTGGCCCAAGTTCTCACCCAATATTTCGATTTATCTTGTTCAGCTAGAACCGAAGCGTTTGGGATATTATTGAGGTTAATTTCATCAAGGTAGTTGCGCTCCGCTAGGGGCACGAGGAAATCGTCAAGTGTTTCCCACAAATCGAACGGCGGCTCGGAGCCTCTAGAAGCGATTAGCTTGGCCATATTGGGTGCGGGAGAGCCGGCTACATATACCATCTTACCGCCCTCAGCGGCGAAGGCCTTGCCGACTGTTGACTCGATCAAGTTACGCCATTTTCCACCATAGCTAGCGACGCGCACTTCGATTCCGTCGAATTGACCAGCTTGTGTGGGACCAAAAGGCGAAAGGGCTCCGACTGCTAAACTTGCTGCAAATGCGCAAACTGAAAATTTAAATTTCACTGAGTGTGCCTCCCATAGACAAAGTTTTGGCGGAGTCATAACGTTCGAATGCTGGGCCCCCGAGTCCCAGCGCTGATATGATAAAAGCTAGGTATCTTTCTGTCCAGTGCCCTATGACAAATACTCGATGCACTTTCGGGACTGCGAAATTTCTCAAGCGAAAAAAAGTCCTAAACGGGACTTTCTTCAATGTGGAATATGCTGGAGATTATCTGCCCCGAACAAATAAATCGAGGCCAGTAAAACGCTGAATTAAAATTAATATGATCAACGAAAAGATGATCACAAGGGTGCTTGAGGCAAGAAGAGTGGGTTCAAATTCCTGTTCTAAAGCAAGAAATACCTCAACTGGAAATGTTGAGGTGCCAGGCTTCGACAGGAAGATAGCAATAGGAACATCCCCAAACGAAACCATAAAAGCATAGAGGCATCCGGCAAAAATCCCGGGCGCTATAAGCGGCAATGTGATTTGGCGGAATGTTGAAAAGCGGCTTGCTCCTAACGCTTGCGCCGCTTCCTCTAGGGCCGGTTCGAATCGTTGGAGCATTGGCACCAGGGCACCCACGACAAAAGGTGTTGCCGCAAAAATGTGTGCGATAGCAAGGCCGATGAAAGATCCGTTGGCATACCAACCTGTTGCAGCGCCTACAGCATAGTATGCTTGTAAGAATGCTAATCCCATGACCACGCCAGGAATCTGCAGCGGAATCCTAAACAGAGTAGTGATTAGCGACTTTCCGGGAATATTACTTCTCACAATTCCGAGAGCAGCAGGAATTCCTATCAATGACGCACCTATAGCAGCAGTAATGCCTACGGCAATGCTTAAAATCAGGGCATCTACTTGGTGCTCGGGGATGTTGATATAGGAGCCAAGGGTGAATCGTTCTGGTGGGAATATAACATACGCCCTAGGGCCGTAATCAAAAGATGCAGCGGCGACGATTATGATTGGGGCAAATAGAAAAATTAGAACGGCACTAAGAATTAATGCTCTGGAACCAGCTGACGTGATATTCCTGCGCGTATATGGGGTCATTTCTCCAGATGCTCTGCGATACTATCACACAGTAAATTCCGGCCCTCGCCGGAATCGCTTGACGATTGCTATCATGAATAGGTTGATTAGGATAACAGCTAACAACAAAATGACGGCTAATGCCCCTCCCATGCCGTAGTTTGATTGCACAATCACGGTCTGTTGGACGATGACGGGCAAAGTGAGTATTTTCCCAGCGCCGATCAAAGCAGTGGACGCAAATCCACCAATACTTATGTTAAAGACCATCAAAGAGCTAATTACTATTCCGGGCATCGTTAGCGGTAGAATGATGCGTCGGTAGACGCTTAGGCGGCTTGCTCCGTGGATTTGTGCAGCCTCTTCAAGGCTTCTCGGTATTGTCAGGATGATGCTGTAGATTAGAAGTACAGCAAAACCGAGTGAGTAATACATCAATCCAACAATTACGCCTGTGAATGATCCGAGAATGGTGAAGGTGTCTTCAATTATACCGAGTGCAAGAAATACTTTATTGATGATACCATCGGGGCTAAACAAGACGATTAGTCCGAGGACTTTGATAGCGATTGTTATAAACTGGGCTACTACGACTAGGGATAGAAAAAGCATAGCCCAACGTGAAGTCATGCGCGCGATGATATATGCAACAGGCACTGCGCAAATCATCGTCAGCACGGTGGCGGCGGCGGAGATGTTTATAGAGAGAAGTAGGACATCAAGATAGAAGGGATCGGTAAACGCCTTGGCGTAGTTTACGAACTCGTACTTTGTCGATAAATCGCCATAGCCCAAATCTTTGTGGAAACTGCCGCGAACAAAGATGAATTGCGATGCAATCAGTAAAACTAGTGTCAGCATGAGCGGTGGGAATAGGATTAGCTCCCATCTAGCTCTTATTCCGCTCATACCATTAACTGTCCGGTAAATATTCCGATTGTTGCTATCTATAGATAGCGTCAAGCGACCTATTCGGTGAGCACTATAGAGGTATCCGGTGCCCATCCGAGATGTACGGAGGTGCCAACCTCCGGCAGAGGGTCCTCCGGACGGCATTCGACGACAAACTCGTGCTTGTCACCTAGGCTCACGACTACGTTGAGGATGTTGCCGGTGAAACTTTTCTGCTTAAGCGTACCGGGCAACGCGTTGAGATTATTATTCTCGTCTGGCGGACCATCGATGAAACGCAGATGCTGGGGGCGAATCGCCAACGTTGTTTCCATGTCGTATTCGAGCACCTCCTTCGGTATTCGGAGGCGGAAACCAGAGTAATCCGCCACCGCCCAGCCATTCTCCTCGCCCTTGATCCGAACCGGCAAGAAGTTGATCTTTCCGACGAAGTCGGCAACAAAGGTAGTTCGTGGATGGTTATAGATCTCGTGCGCGCTGCCGAGTTGCACCAGCACTCCCATGTTCATTACCGCGATACGGTCCGACATCATCATCGCTTCGGTTTGGTCGTGGGTAACATAAACCGTTGTAATACCGAGTTTCTGCTGTATGCGACGCAATTCGAACTGCATCGTCTCACGAAGCTTGAGATCGAGCGCACCGAGTGGTTCATCCATTAGCAGGACCCGCGGCGGGTGGGCAACAGCGCGCGCCAGAGCAATGCGTTGGCGCTGGCCGCCGCTTAATTCATTTGGGTAGCGATTTTGAGTATCGGGAAGACGTACGAGGTCGAGCATCTCAGCCACCCGCTCTTTAATCTCTGCCTGGGCAGTACCCCGTTCCTTGAGCCCAAAACCAACATTTTCCTCAATAGTGAGATGCGGGAACAGGGCATAATCCTGAAACACCATACCGATCTCACGCCGCTGCGGCGGTAACACGGTCACGTCCTGGTCATCGATCAGGATGCGCCCCGCGCTTGGCTCAATGAAGCCGGCGATCAGCCTAAGCGTCGTTGTCTTCCCGCAACCAGATGGTCCAAGGAGCGTGAGAAACTCACCCTCCTTAATCCCCAGGTCGATGGACTGTAGGGCGGTTACGTCGCCGTAGCGCTTGGCGACGCGCTCCAGTCTGACCTCAGCCATCGTTTAGGCTAGCGACCGACCGTCCGATTCCACTTCCTGCTCCACTCCTGCCTGCGTAAATTGGAGTAGTCCATATAGTACAAATGGGCGATCTGTATGGGCAATAACATCAGGAACTGCTCGTCCGTTGTATCTGTTGTTGGGCTGCCGGTTTGCTTCTCCTGAATCCCTCGCCGAACGGTTCAATGCGATTCTTGGTCTGGAGAATTTTTTTGTGCCCTCGGAAACAAGACCGTTGATGTACCACTCGGAAGTGTCCTTGCCAACTAGCGCGACTGATAAATTAGGCGAAATATACATTCAGTGCATATTATTATGGTAATTAAGGTGATAATTATAAGTAGTGTAAATTATTAATATAATAACAATATGAGCCAATATGTAGGCCTGTTATTGTTTGTAAGAATTAGATTGGGAGTGGCCTGAATGTCAGAATGTAAACGGGTTATCGCCCGAATCGTCGACGGTCACCCCACGAGGGTTGGAGCTAGGGTTCAGCTGACCCGCATCGTTGGCACGTTGGAAAAAACGAATGGCGAATGCGGGCGAACGTGTCCACACAGAAAACGTTGATGAACCTATGTTACGAGGGAATATATGGACGTACGATGACTAAAAAAACAGTAGTATGACGAACACTCCCTCCGCCACTTTCTCCTAAAACTCAATCTAATCGATCACTTAAGTGCATAAAGCCGTGTGGTGAGCCGTGTTTGCTACACAGTTCGTGCATGTATATTCAGAAGAGACAGAGGCGGTATCACTTTCGAATTGAGAGTACCGGCAGAAATGATTGGTCTGGTGGGAACAAGGGAAGTGGTCAGAAGCCTGCGTACTAGGGATGGTAGAGCGGCTCGTACCCAAGCCTGCTTTATACGCAGTGAGCTCGACGGAGTGTTTGATCAAGTCCGCATGAAACGAACGGTCAAAGAGCTCACCCTTATCTTGCGTGACTCGAGCTCTGTGGCTCTTGAGACGCATGTATCCCAGTTGGGTGCATCGAAGATGAAGCGATTAGAATTAAAATGCTTCATCGGCTCAGGGCTCTCAGGTTATCCCCAGATACAGTATCCAATTAGCAGGCCTATCCCTAAGCCCTTAGTAAAGCCTATCCATGCCGAGAGGTGCGGATAGGTTTCGATAAAGTCCTGTCGCCATTTCCAGCATCGTTTGAGCAAAGGTGGCACCGCCTCTATCTCTTCTGAACATACATGCACGAACCGTGTAGCAATCTGTGTAGCAAACACGGCTCTCCACACGGTTACATGCACTTAAGTGATTGATTGGATTAAGTTTTAGGAGAAAGTGGCGGAGGGAATGGGAAACAAAGCTTGCTGCCCCCACAGGCCCCTAAGTCCTAGCCGGTACCAATCTTAAGCACATGCCTCATGTGATAGAGCCTACGTAAGTGTAGCAATTTGTGTAGCAATCAGGAACGTGAAGCTTAGCGTTCCTAGTACAATGAGCTCGGGAACCTATCGAGGTTGGTCCCCCTTTATCTGAGTGCGGTACATGATGCGGCGAGTTTTCGGGTCAAATGGATCTCGCCGGTGCATGACGCAGCGATTGTCCCACATGATTAGATCGCCAGAGCGCCATTTATGTTTAAACATGAACTCCGGTTGCCTGCAGTGGTCCCAGAGGCGATCGAGCAGTTCTTCGCTTTTATCCACTTCAAATCCCTCGATATAGGCCCAGCTGCGCCGTCCGAGATAGAGCGCTTTGGTGCCGGTTTCGGGGTGGGTTCGCACGACCGGGTGTTTCGCACCGGGTTCTTTCGTTACGTCTGTTGGTGCCGTCGCTCCTCTCCTCAGATCGCCGACACTTGTCAAACTTGAGGAGTGATTGGCGCGTCGATTCACTAGCGCGTTACGGAGGTCGTCAGGCAAGCTTCTGTAGGCAGCACGCATGTCGAGAAACCATGTGTTACCTCCTTCGTCGGGAACTTCCCAGGCATACAAAATGCTGCCCATCGGCGGTTCAGCGATATAGCTCATATCGGTGTGCCATTCGGCTTCCCCGGCGCCGAGGGCACCGATCGGCTCGCCATTCTCAACGACGTTTGAAATGATCCAGACCTCTGGAACTCGTCCAGTGCCGCTTTCATGTTTCTCCGATGCCGGGTTGGGTTCCAGGCCACCAAACTGACAACTGAATTCAACGAGGCTGGTATCGGAGAACCGTTGGTCGCGGAACAGCAAGACGCCATGCTTGAGCCATGCCTTGCGAATATCGGCGTGTGCTGCCGCGCCCTCCTTGGCAAGATTCAATCCGACAACCTCGCCGCCAAACTCCCCCCTGAGTGGCTTAATCTCCAATGCCATGACCTTTTCACTACTCCCCTCTAGGTGGGTCGGCAATACGACCGAGGCGATATAGTACGTTCGTTTGGGCGTTGATGTTGGTAGCGGGGGCAACACTTAGTGGTTTTAGGGTTATGATGTTGCCCGTCATTGAAATGACGCGAGGGGGCGATCATGGGCATTTTGACCGAAGTTTTTCTGCCACTTTCACTGGCATTCATTATGTTCTCGATGGGGCTAGCACTGACAGTCGGCGACTTCAGACGGGTCGTGGTCCAGCCGAAAGCGTTCGCTATTGGCGCAGTCGCCCAGGTGATTCTGCTACCGGTGATAGCTTACGTCATCGTTCTGCTTTGGCCGATCGACCCTACGCTGGCGGTAGGCGTGATGATCCTCGCCGCGTGCCCGGGCGGGGTGACATCGAACCTGCTCACGCACCTTGCCAAGGGAGATACGGCGCTTTCAGTAACGCTCACTGCAGTGATAAGCGTTGTCGGCGTCGTGACAATTCCCTTCATCGTCAATTTTGCTCTGTCGCAGTTCGCTGGCGCTACTGAGGACGTCGCGCTGCCGATCGGTCGGACCATCTTCAGTATCTTTCTGATAACCACCGTACCTGTAGCCATCGGCATGGCGGTGAAGCGGTTGGTAAACAGATTTGCTGGCAGTCTCGAGCCGGTCGCTCGCATCATCTCCACCGTGCTGTTCATCGTTATCGTTCTGGGCGCGATTGCCAAGGAGTGGGGGAACTTGCCAGGCTACTTTGCCGAAGCCGGCAGCATCACGTTGGTTCTCAACCTAATTATGATGGTATTGGGTTTCTACATTGCTCGGGCCTTTGTGCTCGGGCGTCGCCAAGGTATCGCTATATCGCTGGAAACCGGACTGCAGAATGCCACACTCACGATCTTTATCGCCGCAACTCTGCTCGGAGATGTTCGGCTAGCGATACCCGGCGCGATTTACGGGCTGCTGATGTTCGTGACGGCCGGAGTCTTCGTAGTTGCCAGCGCGCGTGCTCATAGCCAGGTCCCTGATACTGACCCTGGCGCTTAGGGCGAAAGCGCAGCCAAAACCGGTACCCAGGTGATCTAATTGGGTGTGAGATGTGACACCAGCTTGCGCTGTGCCTTCAACCGGGGAGATGCCAGAACCTCATTATGCGGAGACAACCTCGACGCACCGTTTAGCATACCAAAGCAATGACTACGCTCGCGGCTTAGTTGACATCACAGATGGTCGCTAACTTGCGTCCAATTGACTAAATTTTGGCCGGTACCGAATGGAGCCGATCCAAGGTGGGAGGGCAAAAATGGCACGTATTCTGAAGGTCGGGGGAGCTCAACTCGGCCCAATTGCCAGGCACGAACCGCGCCAATCCGTTGTCACACGGCTCCTCCACCTTATGCGCCAGGCCGCAGACCGAGGATGTGATGTCGTGGTGTTTCCGGAACTCGCCCTGACCAGTTTTTTCCCGCGCTGGTGGATGGAGGATGACGAGGTCGAGACTTTTTTTGAACGCGAAATGCCGTCGCCCG
>MDTE01119631.1_pt1 | contig 16987 bp, 13 predicted proteins | sample 811231 | NCBI WGS metagenome assembly MDTE01 (sample SAMN05326651, study PRJNA326480) | marine metagenome | isolation source: seawater | place: Indian Ocean: Red Sea | collected 2010
AAAGGAGTCATATTTATATTTGTGGGCGATATCGACCCTCCACCGCTTGAGTATGACCTCGCTCCTGGGTTTCTGGATGAAGATGCCGTGGTTTACTGTTCTGATCCTTATGACATTGCGTCTAACTGGCGTCTAGGATGTGAAAATGGATATGATCCCGGGCATCAATTCATCCACAACTGGTCAGAGATGTGCATCAACGCAGGGATGCACACTTCATACGGATACACTTCCTCCAAAAAAGAAGTATTGGACACTACGAGGTATACAGAAGAAGAGTGTGGACCCAAAGGCTTCACTCGTAAGGTCGAGAAGACCACATTCAATCACACAGCTGAAATTCCTCTGAAAGACGGGTCAGTGCAGCAGCTTATGTTGCCACTCGCCAGAGGCAAGTCGGATGAGGAGCTCTCGGCACTGACGGACATTATTCGTTTGGGGACAGTGGGACTTTGGATGCCGTGCTCGCTAAAAGTTACCACTTTCCCCGTGCCTCATTGCACACACTATGAGTTTTATGTCCCCAAAAATAATAAAGAACATACCTACTTCCAATTTGGCGTTATCCACACGCAAGATAGTGAGGAGGCTGAGAGATGGTTGGGAGAAGACGGCAGAGTAATGTGGGAAGTTCCTGCGGTTAAGGGCTTCACGGTGGACGACGCTTTTGCAAGAGCTGAGATGCAAAAGTTTTATGAATCTGAGGACGGTTGGTTGCGAGAGCGATTATTTCAGCCGGATGTTGAGCTGACGATGTGGCGCAAGTTTGCCAGTAAGCACGCTCGGGGCATACAGACCGAAGATCACGTTAAAGGCTATTTTTCGCGATGACTGACCCCTACCAGGCCTTGAGTTATGGCGCTCGCAAAGTTGGCTTTGGGGAGCGAATCGGTATTGCAGTAGTCGATCTCCAGAGAGGCTTCACTCAACCCGAGTTTCCGCAAGGGGGTAGTCACCTCGTAGTCTCTGCGACTGAGGCCACATCGATCTTGCTTGATGCGTCTAGAGCACGTGACATCCCCGTTGTGACTTGTGCTATGGGATATCAGAGTGAGAGCGACATGCCCAACTGGAAAATTGAGGCGATGTATGGAGGGAGTTTTTTTGTTGGTAGCGAGGGGTTGGAAATTGATCCCAGAGTTTACGACCCTGATTACGACTACTACATAATTAAATCATCGCCATCTATATTCTTCGCGACACCTGCGCAGCCATTCTTTGTCAAAAAATGCGTTGATACCGTCATCGTGTGTGGATGCATGACGTCAGGGTGCGTCAGAGCCTCTGTTATTGACGCTTTTTCCCATGGATACAGGGTGATCGTTCCAAGGGAATGTGTGGGTGACATCGGGAAGGAAGCTCATGATGCGAATTTGTTGGACATCGAAAGGCGCTATGCTGACGTCATCTCCATGCAAGAGGTTTTAGAGTTCATTACCTCCGGTTGACAAACAAATATCTGAGTCTTGGATTGGGGAGAGTATAAAATTCGGGAAACAACACTGCGATGAGTCCCCACTACCGCAGTAGTGGGGACATCTTGAAAGCTCGCGATGCGCCTCAGAAGTCCTTGCGGAGACCAACCGAGACGTAGCGCGGAGCTCTGTATGCGACCTCATTACAACCACATAAGGTTGCCAGATCAAAGCCCATCACTCCCGCACGCTCGTCCGTAAGGTTCCTCACTGCCAACGTGGCCAACCAATCGTTCTTCTCAAAACTTAGCTGAGCGTTTGCCATTACGTAGCTATCGAACTTATCTGCATCGAAGTTTCGAAGGTTGTAATAAAACTCATCCGAATAGTTTGCATCCGCTTGTACAGCAAGCCTGCCGCCCATCGCATCCCAGCCATAGCGCACGAGCGCGGAGGCTTGGAATTCTGGGGCGTAAGTAGGTTTCACGTCTCTGGCTGGAAGGGGGGAGCCGGCACGAAGGAATAAGTCCTCCACCGTTGCGTCAAAGTATGATGCCGATACAATAATATCCCAGCCCTCAGCTGGCGAGCTTTGGATTTCAAGCTCCGCCCCGTAAGTTTCTGCGTCTTTGTTGACCACTACGCCACCAACCCCAACAAACAGGAAGGCTTGATAGTCGGAGTAGTCGTAGTAAAACGCGGTGCCGTTTATGCGGGTAGTGCCGTCTAAAACGGTAGCCTTGAACCCCGCCTCGTAGGACGTTAACACTTCTTCGTCGTAAGGCAGGCCGTCATCACCTCCGCCACCGAAGTAAGCGCCCAAAAGCGGAGCGTTAAAGCTTCCTGCTTTAACGCCTCTATTTACACCAGCGTAGACCATAAGGTCGTCATCATATTGATAGCTTAGTTGAAGCTTTCCAGCCCAAAGCGTTTCAGATGTATCGTCAGCCCTTTGAATCGCTGGGGGAAAGCACGAGGCCAAGTCACCGTCAAAGCACGGAGAAGTATTGGCAGACCGGGAGCTCTCAGATGGCGCAACTGCCATCAGCAAGCCGTAGTCCTTTTCTTCTCGCATCAGTCTGGCACCGCCTATGAGCGTCAATTTGTCAGTGAAGTCATATTCGTACTGGCCAAAGACGCTGTAGGAGTCCGTTTCTAACTCGGCTCTGGTTCCGATGTCAATTTGGATGCCTCCAAACACTGCAGCAAAGCTACCCGGAGGCCCTTTCAGGCCATTGTCTGATTCTGTGTCTATGTTGAGATAAAACGCGCCCAACACCCACCTCGACTGGTCGGTCTCGCCGTCCAATCTCAGCTCTTGAGTAAAGCTGGTGGCGTCCACGCCCGAAAAATTTGCAAGTTGGTTCACTGGGGCTGAATCAACGTCAATCCACTGTTGCCGCTCGTAATCTTTATAGTCGGTTACTGACGTAAAATTCATGTCACCGATTGTTTTTACTAGTTTGAAATTGATCCCAAAGGTCTCCACGCTACCTTGATCTTCGAAAGCAAAATCACCATTGAAAGTGAAGTCATCTCCATCGGGGTCTAGGTAGCCAAACAAGTCACCGCCAGGCACAGGCCGGGCAAATATCCCGCCACCACCGCCCTCTAACCAGCGGTCTCCCTGCTCAATATCAGCCCCCGCATCCATACCAGTATCATTGCCATTTGCGTCGACCACCATGGACAAGCGGGTCTCGTTCGGAGGTGTATTCAGAACGTTGACCAGTTCATAAGACCCGTTAACTTCTTGTGCAACAGCTATCGTCGAGGCGCTTTGATAAGGACCCGTCGCCATTTCTTGGTCAGCGTAGTTGAAACTAAGGTCCATCCGGAGTGTGTCAGATGGCTCAAAAGCAAACCTCACGCGACCTGTAATAGTGTCCTCGTCTCCTAGGTCTGCCCCTGCGTCAGGCCCTGGATCGCCTAAGAATGGAAGTTGACTTGAGGAGGTATAAAGATTTTTTAGATACCCGTCATGTTGACTCACCCTAATCGCTGCTCTCGCAGCAACTGTCTCGGATAGCGGACCGCCAACGGCAGCTTGGAATACTGTTCGGGTTGAGTTGGCGTCCGAGTCAAATTCCCCGACTTCAAAATCAACGTAACCCTCAACTCCATCAAACGAGGGCGCATTGGAGATAAAGTGCACTAAACCACCCGTCGCATTTCGGCCGAACAGAGTGCCCTGAGGTCCCTTAAGGATCTCAACTCGATCTAGGTCAAATTGAGCGAAGGTTTGAGAAGCCGCAATAGCAAGGTATCCATCGTCTAGATAAACCGCGTTTGGAGTCTCAACGATATCGTTGAAGTCGTTTTGAGTAACACCTCTGATTGTGAACGTCGACATCTGCCCTGCTTGACTGCCGCCTACGTGTACGCCCGGTGTGAACATTGCAATGTCTACACTTTCCCTTATCCCCAATGCGTTTAACTGTTCGCCGGTGAACGCAGTGATTGCTATCGGGACGTCCTGCAGATTTTGCTCCCGTTTTTGTGCGACCACCACAACCTCTTCCAAGACGCTTTGCCCGAGGGCGGCACCCGAAATCACACTGAGGCACAGGGGTAGAACCGCCACGCCGTACTTAGTCCTTGATATCATGCAATATCTCCTTCAGAAACTTTCATGCTGATTCTTTGCTACTTCGGACATCCCTTATTTTCGCTATGCTGCACACCACCTTGCCTGTGGACCACAGAGGGAAATCTCCGACTTCTGGTGTGTCTTGTCGGCACCTGCGCAATAAAAATCCGATACGCTCGTGACAGTACTTCGGAATGCCCCTTTTCCAAGTGCGTTCCGACCTTAGTTTTAAGTGATTTTTATTGAATGATCAACTAATACGTGCCGCAAACGACATGGGGTCAGGGTTTCACGGTGACTGCGCGGATTGATCCGTTCGTTGCGCAGAGTGTAACGCTCTCAGCTAACTCAGCGTACGCTAAGGTGCCACCAGTGAGCTTGCTCTCTTCATTCAAAGGTCCAATCACTAGGAATTTTAGGTGTGCCTTCCACCGTGTGGGTATCGTAGTCCTCTGTAAATCCCTCTGGTTTAGTCCAGAGCATTATTTGGTTGCCCCACGGGTCGATAAATGAAGAGTTGAGCCCATTAAATTCATGCCAATAGTGGTCTCTCCAAAGAATTTTCGCGCCCAGCTCTTCTGCGGTTTTAAGTATCCGATCTTGCGAATCCTCCTCGCTCACCAGGATCCAAGCTCTTATCGATCTGCCTCCCTCGCTCAATGTTCGGGGTTCGGCCCCCTCGGGTTTTGGGTGTGGGCGAGCATTCGCGACGTTGTGAATACCGAGATGCAAGTTCTGAATCTCGCTGTCTGAGTTATCTGGGTTTTTGTAATACCCTCCCGGCACAATTCTGCAGAAAAGGTCTGGAATTCTCCTCTCTACTGTCCACCCGAAAACCTTCTCATAAAAGACCGCAGAGGCCTCAATTTCATCGGTCGGAAAGTCCACAAATACAAGCCTATTTGGTGCTGTCATTAAATTAATCTCCCTGTGCCAAATACCAAAGTATTGGTTCTTCTCTCGAACCTAACTACTGAGTAACCTTTTAGTCTTGCGCTGCCGTATCGCTGGTTGAAGCGAAACCGCCGCTACGTTACTACCATCTTACTTCCCCCAGATCTAAAACCTTGTTCACGCCGTTTTGTAGAGTTGTCTCCAACTGTCGGATCGCAGTTTTAAGCACTTTGCCGTAACTGTTTTTGGGCAGGCTTTTGACGAGGCGATACTCCCTCGGCCGCTTGAATCTGGCCATAGAAGACATGCAAAACTCATCCAGGCTATCGATCGTTAAGGCGGCTGTGTCTTCGCATACCAGATAAGCGACAACACTTTCCCCCCATTCCTTCTCGGGCTTCCCGATTACCGCTACCTCAGAAATTTCCTCGTGCTTGATCAGCGTTTCCTCAACTTCTCTAGGATAAATATTCGTCCCACCTGATATGATGAGGTCATGCCTCCGATCCATAAGAGTGAGGAACCCCGTCTGGTCCATCGCTCCGTGATCGCCTGTTCTGAGCCAACCGTCTTGAATAGCACTCTCTGTCGCTTGGGGGTTATTTAAGTACCCTTTCATCACCGTGGGGCCTTTGACTAGCACTTCGCCTACCTCACCGGGCGCTAACCCGATACCATCCTCACCAGCCACCTTGACTTGTACGAGAGATTGCGCAGTGCCGACTGAACCTAAGATGGATGAGAGAGCCGACTCATCTGCCACGGCATGTAGGCTCGGAGGTAGATGGGTAATGGTCATTGGGCTCTCGCCTTGTCCATAAAGTTGTACTAAACATTTCGCGCCAAATAGCTCGATAGCATCTCTGCAGTCTGAGACGTACATGGGTCCGCCCCCGTAGATTATTAGTCGAGGGTTCTCCGCCGATTTTTGCCTTCTCGCGGTAACCATTCTCTTTACCATGGTTGGCGCGGCGAATATCACAGAGTTCTTCCAACTAGTGGACAGCGCAAAGACCTGATCAGCATTAAAACTCTTGATTTCGGGAATTACGTGGCAACCTGCCTTAATAACAAAGGGAATCGAGTAGAGCCCAGATCCATGACTCATCGGCGCGACGTGTAATATTGCGTCCCAGGGCCCCAGAGGGTCGATATCCAGAAAGTAGCAAGCGCTCATCGCCGTCAGATTCTCATGGGTTAGGATTGCGCCTTTCGGGCTGCCCGTCGTCCCGCTGGTGTAGAAAATCCATGCGGGATCGCCGGGATCACGACTTTCAGGAGGCGCTTCGCAGCTAGTCAGCATTTGCTTGTAATCGGCTGACTCTACGTCGATCACATAGCTCAAACTGGCGGGTCTGTGTGATTCTATCTGTTCGGCCGCGGCCTCGGTCGCAAAGCACAACAAACTCTTGGACTCAGATAGTATGTGTGCGCTCTCTTTCGGATGAAGTTTTGAGTTGATAGGAACCGCGACGCAACCCGCGTGCCAGCATGCAAACAAAACCTCAAGATATGCGGGCGTGTTTTCCATAAGCAAACCCACGTGCACACCTTTCTCACCCCCGGCAAGGCTGGAGATCGCGGATGCTAATCGAGCTACCTTTTCTCCAAGCTGCTCATAATTCGTGAGCACTTTTTTGCCCAAAGCTACAGCAGGCCGGGTAGGGTGCAGGCGGCGCGCTCTGTCAAGAAAAACTGCTAGGTTCATTGGGCTCTGATCATTCTTCTGACACGCGCCGTGGCCAGACTCCTTTGCTTGCTACCAACATACAAAACGCATATATTCTTCGCAAGACATTTCGTCTGCCAAAATCCGATTTCACTGTGCGAAATGGAGAAAGCGATGAATCCATCTTACCTTTCAGCTCAATACTGGGACTCTATGCCTCGAGAGGAGGTGAGGCCTGGGGTGTCGAGATGCGCCTTCAGAGGAGACCAAGTGTTGCTCGTGATGAACTGGCTGCAGCCGGGTATGGAGGTTCGTCCCCACAGTCACCCGTTTGAGCAGGTGGTTTACGTTGTTAGGGGAAAGATGAAGTTTTGGATTGACGGCAGCGAAGTGGAAGTGGGCGAGGGAGGCATGTTGCGTATACCTCCAGATGCGGAGCACTGCGGCGCGCCAATCGGTGACGAAATCGTAATGAACCTAGACGTTTTCTCGCCGATAAGAGAAGACTATCTTCACCTCGTGGAGTATCAAGCTAACGATTTCTGAGTAAAGCGGGGAACCGCTACGACCTATGTCATCTAGTCAAGAGTTCCGATCCCGGGTGGCGTGCCGGGAGAGGCTTATTGGAATATTCGTCAAAACCATTGACCATTCGGTGATAGAGATCTTGGGTCACCGTACTGGAGTAGATTTCGTGGTGCTGGACCTGGAGCATGCAAGTGCAAGCCCAGAGCGCATCGACTCTTGCATCCTCGCTGCGAGGGCAGTATCACTGCCGTTACTTGTGAGGGTGCCTTCCGCTACGAGTGAGTATGTGGCCCACACCCTCGATATGGGCGCGTCTGGCATCTTGTTCCCAAGAATCTCGACTCATGTTGAAGCAGCTAATGCTGTGGGCAAAATGCGGTTTCGCGGCGGAGAGCGTGGATTTTCGCTTTCTCACAGAGCTGGTTATTTTGGGCGATTGAGTCCACAGCAATTCGTTGAGGCCAACGACCACAATTTGTTGGCTGCGGTTCAGATCGAGGACCCTGAGGCGGTGAAAAATGCCGACAAAATAGCGTCAGTGCCGGGGGTCGACGTAAACTTCGTTGGCCCTGCTGACCTTCAGGTGGCGCTGGCGGAAAATCCCGAGAGTGAGGAGGGTTCGCTTCAGTGTCAGATCCGGGAAGCTCTCAAGAAAACTATTGATAATCAGGGGATCGCTGGAATCTACCTTGCAGGCCTTCAGGACGTAGAACACTACCTTGATTTGGGGGTGAGTTTTTTCGTTGTTTCAACCGATCAGGCCGTTCTTGGTTCAGGCGTCGAGTCACTGATATCGGATTTCAAGCCATACCTCGGGGATCCATAGTCGTGGGTAAGAGTAAGAGTGTAGAGGCTGTTTCAACTACCTTGTCCCTTGTCGAGTATCTAGCCTCCGCGCCTGCGCCAGTGAGGCTTAAGGATGTTGCGGATCATCTAAACATCCCCGGCTCGAAAGCACACAGGCATCTCAGCACGCTGAAGGCACACGGCTATCTCGAGCAAGAGGATGCCACCGGCAGATATTACTTGACAGCGAAGTTGATGTACCTGGGTCAGTCAGTAGCTAACCAAAGCGATTTTCTATCGGCGGCTCGCAAGGTTATGCCAAGGCTATATCAGAATTCGGGGTTGGCGGTTTCTGTGGGAGTCATTGAGGATGCAGGTGTAAGGGTGGTGGATATCTACCAGCAACGAACTTCTGTTGAAATTACAACTTGGCCAGGCGCCTTGTTCGGTTTCGATAGCTCCGCTCAGGGCAGAGTAGCAGCTGCGTTTAGTTTGAGGGCTGAGGCATGTGACGCCAAAAATCCTGAATCCACGACTCCTATTTCCAAATACTCTGTCGCTGAGGAACACAGACTGATCAGAGAGAGGGGCTGGGCGGATGCGCCCAATGCCGTGCTGCAAGGAATAAATGCGATCGCTGCACCAGTCTTTCGGTCAGACGGTATGGCTGGAACGATCTCGATGATTGGCGGTATAGACCAATTAACTTCGCCGCCATCAGAGCAACAAATACAAGCCGTCAAGAAGGCAGCCGACTCTATCTCTTGGCAGATAGGTGGAGATAGGAGATTCATAGCTTGACATCTTACGCTTTGGCAGTTGACGTTGGCGGCACCTTCACCGACGCTGTGCTGATCAGCAGCGCCGGCGGGTGCTGGACGGACAAAGCGCTGACCACTCATGAAGACATAATGAGTGGATTCTTTTGCGCCGCCGACCTTGTTTTGAAACAAGCGGGAATTCCTTTTTCTCGCTTGGATGACGTCATCACACATGCCACAACTGTAATCACTAACTTATTGATTGAGAGAAAGGGCGGTAATTGCGCGCTCATCACGACCGAGGGTTTTACTGATGTTTTGTACATCAGGGATGAGCACAGATACGATATGTTCGACCCGCAAATCGAGTATCCCGAACCTTTAATTCCTAAATCCCAGACGTACCCTGTCAGGGAGCGGGTATCGGCTCAAGGGCGACTAATCAGCGCCGTAGACGAGGCCCAAGTTCGAAACATAGCTCAGACTATCTCAGATAACGATATTCAGTCGGTGGCAGTGTGCCTCCTCAACAGCTACGCGAATGATATAAATGAGAGAAGAGTCAAGCAGATTCTCGAGAGGGAGGTGACGGGTCTGCAGGTGACGCTCTCCAGCGATATAGCGCCTCAGATTAGAGAATATCCGCGCACCTCTACTACCAGCATAAACGCCTACGCCACACCATTTTCGCTACCTTATTTGAATGGCTTGACTGATCAGGTTAGGGCTAGAGGCAGCAAATTGAAACCACTCATTATGCTGTCCAACGGTGGCGTGATTGGGGCCGCCACCGCCGCTTTGCAACCTGTTCGTATGATTGAATCTGGACCAGCGGCTGGTGCGCTGGCGGCTAGCTTGCTGTCTAAAACTTATGGAGTAAGAGACCTGATCTCTTTTGATATGGGAGGGACAACTGCCAAAGCGTGTCTTATTCAGGGTGGAGAACCTCTGATAACGGGGGAATTTGAAGTCGACCGGCGATACAGGTTCAAGCCCGGTAGTGGCATGCCAACCACTGTTCCCACGTTAGATATGATTGAGATAGGAGCTGGTGGCGGTTCAATCGCGTGGGTGGATGATCTTGGCTTGATGAAAGTCGGGCCAGAGAGTGCTGGGTCTAGCCCGGGACCAGCTTGCTATGGACTAGGGGGCGAGCAACCGTGCGTTACTGACGCAGATGTTTTTCTAGGTATCCTAGACGCCAAGAACTTTTTAGGCGGTTCGATGCCCCTTGACGAGGCAGCCTGTGCGCAAGCTATCTCAAGCCTTGCCCTCAAACTAAACGTATCAGACCAGGAGGCGGCATACGGCATATACAGTGTAGTCGGCGAGGCCATGGCCGCTGCCGCGAGAACCCACGCTACCGAGCGGGGCGTAAATTATCGGGGATTACCTCTCCTAGCTTTTGGCGGTGCTGGCCCGATCCACGCGTGCTACGTGGCCGAGCAATTGGAGAGTAATAAAGTCATTTTTCCCAGAATGGCCTCTGTGCTGAGCGCATTCGGGACTTTGGTCACTCCAATCCGCATTGATTTAGCTCGAAGTAATTTGATGAAACTTGCGCAAATGGACTGGATTACCGTTGACGTCCTCATGTCGGAAATGGTTGCAGAGGGCAAAGAAGCGCTGGTCAATGCTGGTCTCTCTAGTGACAGCATCGGTTATAGCTTCTCGGTTGATATGAGGTACATAGGGCAACAAACCGAGGTCACTGTCCCCCTTGGCCGAGATTTTCCAACCGAGAAGGACAGTCAAAGCTTCGCCTATATGTTTGAACAGGAATACCAGAATGTTTACGGTTTATCGCTGGGTGATATGGAAATAGAGATCGTGGCCTGGCGGGTTTCAGCCTTTAGCCTCTCAGAGAGCAGATTTGTTGACAGAGAGGTCGACGTCCGGCCTGGTTCGCCCAAAGGGCAAAGGAGTATTTATCTCGGTAGTGGAGTACTGACCGCAGATGTTTACGACCGAGAAACTCTGGGCATGGAGCAGACCCTGCAGGGGCCCTGCATAATTGAAGAAAGGGAGACCACTATTCTGATCCTGCCAAATTGGCGGGCGACGGTGGCTAGTGATGGTGCAGTAGTCGCTGAACGAATAGGGGGGAGCTGATGGACGGTATCGAGCTCGAGTTAATGTGGGGTCATTTAATCAGCATAGTGGGCGAGCAGGCCAAAGCGCTGAAGCGCACAGCTTTTAGCCCAATTGTTAGGGAGGCGGGGGATCTGGCGACAGCATTATTTGACGCAAACGCCAGAATGGTCGCGCAGGCGCTGATTGGGACGCCTGGGCACATCAACTCCCTGGGAGCAGCTGCCGAAAATTTGATCAGAGAAATCCCTGTTGATGAGCTGAACGACGGGGACGTTCTGATCACTAATGACCCCTGGATGTCTGCCGGTCATTTTTTTGATATCACCATATTGACGCCGATTTTTAGATTCGACCGATTGATCGGTTTTTGTGGGTCGACAATCCACCACACCGACATTGGAGGATATGGGATCGGAGCAGGAGCTCGAGATATTCACGAGGAAGGCCTATGGATACCCGTGCTCAAGCTGTACAACAAGGGAGAACTTAACGAGACGCTGGCAAAGATAATTGAGACAAATGTCCGAACGCCCAAAGCGATCTTCGGCGATTTGGGAGCTCAGGTCGCCAGCGGGAAGACGGGGGCTGAGCGATTGAATGCGATGTGCGACCGCTACGGAATCGATGAGATTGAACTTCTATCCAATGAGATTATTTCGAGGTCAGAAACGTCAACGAGAGAGGCCATCAAGAAACTAACTGGTGGAACTTTCGTTGGCGATTGCACTTTTGATGTCCCTGGCGGAGAAGTTGTTAAGTTGGTGACCTCCGTAACAATTGATAATGAGAAGGGAAGCGTTGAAATCGATTTTGCCGGTAGCTCGCCACCCAGCTCTTCCGGTATTAATGTCGTGATGGCGTATACGCATGCGTATAGCACTTTCGCGGTCAAAAGCATCATCAATCCTGAACTGCCCAATAATGCCGGTAGCCTTGCCCCTATCGAAGTCGTGGCACCTGACAGTTGCATCATCAATGCGAAGTACCCAGTTCCCGTTAATGCTAGGCACGTCGTGGGAATGTACGTCCCATTTCCAATATTGAATGCGTTATCCCAAGTTGTACCCGAGAAGGTAGTAGCCGAGGGGTCGGGCGCAGTTTGGACTTTCCAGATACAAGGAAGAGGTGCAGATGGAGATCACTTCACTAGCTCAATGTTTAATTACTCGGGAGGTATGGGAGCGAGAGCCACCAAAAATGGATTATCTGCCACCTGCTACCCGACTGGCGTATCAGCGGTTCCGATTGAAGTTCTGGAGGCATCAATTCCTATCGAATTTACGACTAAAGAGCTCGTAATTGGCTCCGGGGGTCAAGGTCGATTTAAAGGCGGCGATGGCCAAAGGATTGGCTTCAAAATGAATACAGACAGCCGTTGGTTTCTCAATGCTATTCCAAGCCGCCTCAATATCCCTGCGCAGGGGCTAAGGGGTGGGCGGCCAGGGGCAACAGGTTCATTTTTAATTAATGGAGAGCCTTTACTGGAAGCTAAAAAGAGAGAAATGTTGCCGGCAGATGAGGTTTTAATGCAGACCCCAGGTGGGGGAGGCTTTGGCTCCGCCCGCTGATTTTAAGAGAATGACCAAAAGGAGAACGACATGGCTGCTGAATTGCTAGCATCAAGCGAGAGCCATTATTTTGATTTCGCTGACCTCGACCTTCAGAGTGTATTGGATGCAATCCAGCAGTCTGCCGGCGATGTGCGAGATAGCATCGCTCTGCCTCCGAAGCTATATAACTCAGAGCGTTGGTTCGATTTCGAGCGAGCCGCTATTTGGGACAAGGAATGGATTTGCGTTGGGCACGCGAGCCTCATACCTAATGCAGGAGATTATTTTTCGATCACGGTCATTGACGATCCCCTTTTGATTGTGCGGGGAGAAGATCACAAGGTCCGAGCGTTAAGTGCGGTTTGTCAACATAGAGGGCATCTGCTGGGCGATGCAGTTGGCAACACGAAACACCTTATTTGTCCTTTTCATTCATGGTCCTACGATTTAACCGGGAAGCTGACGTCGGCGCCGGAAATGGGGGCACACATTAAATTAGCTGATTTGAGAGAAAGCCACAGTCTCCCAAGTTTGAAAGCTACCGAATGGAATGGTTTCTTATTTGTGTGTTTCTCTGATTCGCCACCACCGCTCAGTTCCAGGCTGGTTCGGTTGTCCGAGGAGGTTCGAAATCATCATATGGATCAACTCATTGCGACTCCTACTGTTGACTGGGAGGACCAAATGTGGAATTGGAAATTCATGCACGAAAATGCGATTGAGCCCTACCACACCGCTTACCTGCACCAGAAGGTTCATGATTTTGCGCCGTCAACTAAAGTCACATTTGCGGAGTGGCTTGACGACGATGATGGCGCAATCTATCACCCCACGGGCTTCAATCACGTCGATGGCAATTTCACGCCAAACTTCAAATGCATGTTTCCAGTTTTAGATACATTGACTGATGACGAGAGAAAACGGGTGATGTTCGCCTGCGTCATGCCAAATCTCTTTTTTGCGGCGGTGCCAGATGGGGTTCTGTATTATTTATTGTTACCCAAAGGCGCAAACAATTTTACCATCAGGGTTGGATTCCTGTATCCGGGATCTACGTTGCAACTGCCTACGTTTGACGCGACTTTTCCTTCGGTGGTCGCTGGTTTGGAGCTTTTTAATAACCAAGACGTGGAGGCAAATATCTCAGCTCATACAGGGCTGAAGTCAAGGTTTGCGCGGCGAGGCAGATACGCTCCAAAAGAGGAGACCCTTCCGCAACTCAATAAATGGCTCTTAAAGCGCTATCGAAGGTTTGCTTTGGAGCAAGGTTTAATTTCATAACACAGCGCTGTGACGGGTATGCATAAAAGCCGGACGCCGTGTTCCACCTCAACGCCATAACAGCCACGCCTGATAATTGCCTAATGCCCGTTGCTTTCTTTGGGCACGGATCCCCAACAACGATTCTGGACGATCCAAAGACGGTAAGTGCTTGGCGTGGACTTGCCAGCCAATTCCCAGCTCCCAGAGCAATCCTGTGCATTTCAGCGCACTGGTGCACGCGAGGCGTTCGAGTGACAGCAACAGAAGCTCCAAGGACAATTCACGATTTCGGATCAAACCTCCCGGCAGCCCTATTCGATATCCAGTACAAAGCCCCAGGAAGCCCAGAACTTGCTGATTTGATTTTAGATCTCTTGGCGCCGATCGGTGTAGAGCTGGATTATGACTGGGGTCTCGACCATGGCACCTGGGCTGTGCTCTCGGCAATCTATCCGGCAGCTGATGTCCCCGTTGTGCAACTCAGTATGGATGCCTCAAAACCTATTTCATGGCATTACGACGTGGGACGCGCATTGCGCCCAATGCGGGAGCACGGCGTCCTCATACTGGGGTCTGGTAACGTGGTCCATACGTTGCAACAAATGGAGTGGGACATCAATGCCCGGCCATATGATTGGGCTGAGAGATTCAATGACCTTGTTATTAATGTGGTAGAAACCAACACGCCGCAACGCCTATTTGGCCACGGAGCATTGGGTAAGGACGCGGCTTTATCTGTCCCGCCCGCGGATCTTGGACATTATTGGCCCCTGTTCTACGTATTAGGGAGCAGACTCGCCAGCGACAAACTCACGATGAAGCCTAGGCATGTGCAGTACAAATCCTTAAGTATGGTGAGCTTTGTGCTCCACTCAGCGCGCACGTAAATCTTGGGCAAGTTGATCTTATGCAATCGATAAAAATCGCCGACTAAGATTCAGAGCGTGCCTTGTGCTTTTGCCATGTCCAGTGCGAGGTCCTCAATCATATCTTCCTGACCACCCACTGTTCGACGACGGCCTAGCTCCACTAAAATATCACGAGTAGACAGGTTGTATTTTTTGGCACTGCGCTTGGCGAATAATAGAAACGACGAGTAAACACCGGCGTAGCCCAGTGTTAGAGAATCTCGGTCAATGCGAACCATATGATCCATCATGGGGATGACTAAATCCTCGGCAATATCCATCGCCTTGAATGAATCTATGCCAGTTTCAATACCCATGCGATCACACACGGCAACAAACACCTCCAGCGGCGTGTTACCCGCACCAGCGCCCAAACCAGCAATAGATGCGTCGATACGATTCGCACCCGCCGCAACGGCGGCGACAGAGTTGGCAACACTCATGGCCATATTGTGATGGCCATGAAATCCCAGCTCTGTCTCTGGCTTGAGCTCAGCACGGGCCAGAGAGATGCGTGAAGTAACGTCATCGGGCAGCATGTAGCCAGCAGAATCTGTAATGTAGACACAGTTAGCACCGAAGTCTTCCATCATCTTTAGCTGCACGACCAGCTCTTCCGCGTCAATCATATGGGCCATCATCAGGAAGCCCACGGCATCGAGGTTGTCGATGCTTCTTGCCATTGTCAGGTGCTGTTCGGCAACATCGGCTTCGGTACAGTGCGTTGCTACGCGGATGGTTGAAATACCGCAGTCGATCGCCATTTTCATATGATCAACTGTGCCGATACCGGGAAGCAGTAGTGCTGAGATCTTGGCATTTTTCATTTCTTTGCACACTGCGGTGAGGTATTCCTCATCTTTGGCTGCGGGGAAACCGTAGTTTACTGAGGCGCCTCCAAGACCGTCACCGTGAGTTACTTCAATCATCGGAATACCGGCTTCATCCATAGCTTTGGAGACTTTTACCATGTCATTTATTGTGATCTGGTGACGCTTGGCGTGCATGCCATCCCGCAGACACATGTCGTGAACAGTGATTTTCTTTTTACGTAAGTCCATTAGCAACTCTCTTACAGTGTAAAGCAGACGTCACACGCCTAGGTCTGATTGCATAAGTGGTTTTTTACCCAGCTTGTGGTAGAAATCTGCCCGCCAGTATTTCCTCGGCATACATTTCTGCAGTGCGCAGCCCCGCTGCGGTCATGATATCGAGGTTTCCTGCGTACTTGGGTAGGAAGTCACCCAGACCCTCAACCTCCATGTAAATTGACACACGCTTACCATCAAAGACTGGACCGTTCTTCAGGGTATAACCCGGCACGTATGCCTGCACCTCTTGAATCATGTCGTGCACCGATTGTGTTATGGCTTTTTGGTCAGGGTCCTCTTTTGTCAGGCAATGCACCGTATCTCGCATAATTAGAGGGGGCTCGGCGGGATTAATAATAATTATGGCCTTACCGGTATGAGCGCCGCCGCAGACTTCAATACCCTTGGCAGTGGTGCGAGTAAATTCGTCAATATTTTTGCGTGTTCCTGGCCCAGCAGACCTTGAACTGACCGTTGCAACAATTTCGCCGTAAATAACTGCCTGTACGCGGCTCACTGCCGCTACCAGCGGAATTGTTGCCTGACCACCGCAAGTCACCATATTCACATTCATCGCTTTCTGAGTGACCGCGTCCACGAGGTTAACGGGAGGGACACAAAACGGCCCGATAGCCGCTGGCGTCAGATCGATAATAACCGCCCCTTGCTCATTCACCTTCTGGCTGTTTTCAGCATGCACGGAAGCGGAGGTCGCATCGAAGCAGATTTGGACGCCGTCCTCTCTCATGGTGGGCAGCATGCCCTCGACACCCTCGGCGGTGGTCTTTAGTCCCATCTGTGTCGCCCGCACTAAGCCTGATGATTGGGCATCTACACCCACCATCCAAACTGGCTCAATCAACTCGCTACGTTGGGCCTTGATCAGTAAATCAGTGCCAATATTGCCTGGACCAATAATGGCGGCTTTTATCTTATTGCCCATAACTCGATACTCGTTATCCAATGAAGATGGCCCTAATTTGTAGGGCGATTTGTATGGGCCATCGCATTAAACGAACCTGCAGCTGCAGCTGCCTGCCCCTTCGATTTCCAGTGACATTTCATCGCCTGCTACCACGGTAATTAGTGGTGCCAAAGAACCTGATAAGATCACCTCGCCGGCTTTAAACGGTATCCCATACACACCTAGAGTATTGGCTAACCAGGCCACTGCCGTTAATGGATTGCCTTGGACAGCACTGCCGAATCCTTCTGACTCAAACCTACCGTTTTTATAAATTTTCATGTGCAAACTCGGCAAGTCGTAATCTCTCGGATCGACTTCATTGTCACTTAACACATAAACACCGCAGGAAGCGTTATCAGCCACGGTGTCTTGAATTTTTATTTTCCAATCACTTATTCGCGAATCCACAATTTCAAAACAGGGGATGATGGTCTCTGTGGCGTCCAAGACTTCCGCCTCGGTGATTCCAGG
>MDTE01178639.1_pt1 | contig 16987 bp, 17 predicted proteins | sample 811231 | NCBI WGS metagenome assembly MDTE01 (sample SAMN05326651, study PRJNA326480) | marine metagenome | isolation source: seawater | place: Indian Ocean: Red Sea | collected 2010
AGTGTGATCAGTCCAAAGACGAGGATCGCACCCCAAATCGCTGTCGCCGAGTAGGAAACCAGCAATAGCCGGGTGAACTCCTTCGCTAGCTTGTCATATCGATCGTCAGAACTAAAGATCCCGATCGCCTCAGCAACAACCGCAAACATCGGCACACCAAGCACGAATGCCGCAAAGAAGAGATGAAGCTGGGCGGCAATCCAGATGGCGGCCCGACTTCCGATAACAGGGAAGTCACCATATTCCCGAGGTGTGTAGCCCTGCGCTGCCAGGGGTTCGATCGCGATCGCTATTAACCCAATGGCCACTACAATTGCCACTGGCAAACTCGCTTGTAGCCAAGACCACTCCGCTCTACGACTGATCTTAGGCATCTGTCGTCTCCACATGCTCAGGGGCCTTCTCGTGGTCCTTTAAGAAAAAAGGCACTCGCTTAGAGAAATCCACGGGCATTTTTCGCCTCACCTCAGCCATTACTTCAAGATTGACTTCGGTGTAGCCATGCCTTCGCGCAAAATCTTCTACTCGTTTGGTCACCACGCCACGGACGAAGCTAGGAGCTCGAGAGATTCGCTCTTCCGCCTCTGGTGTCCACACCATTTCCCTAGCAGCTGCCGCTCCATAAGTCACCTGTCGGCGGGGCTCCACAAAAGGACGGTTACCCGGTGGATCGTAAGCACACGACTCATCGGGCCCAAGGGGGTCTCCCGTTTGAGCGAACGCGCGCGCGCGGCAGCCACCACAGATTCCGCGGTACTCGCATCGCCCACAACGCCCTGAGAGTGCGCCCCCACGTAACGCTGTGAATAAAGAAGATTCCTTCCAGATGTCCTCGAATGACTCCTTCATCAGGTCCCCAGCCACAGCCGGCATATAAGGACAAGGGGTAAGCTTGCCTTCAGGAGTAATCCTGCAGTATTGGACACCACATGGACAGCGTGTAGCGTAGTTCAGTAAAGGAGACTCCTCGTCAGTTTCAACTATGTGCCTCATCAATTGAGGCTGGCACTTTGAGCGGATCATCATTCGTCCACGATTCGCCTGCTCTAGCAATACCAATTCAGCCAGAACCTCCTCGTTTTCTTCAGGCGAAAGACCTTCCATGCGTTCCCCTCGCCCTGTAGGAACCAAGAAATAGAGATTGAAGGAAACTGCACCTTTTTCAGCAGCCCATTCCACGAGATCAGGTAGCTCTGAGCGATTCCCTCTAGTAAGGCTGGTCTGGACAATGAAATCGAGTCCATGCTCACCAAGACGCGTCACTGCATCAAGCGTTGCAGACAAAGACCCCGAGCCATGCCTAAAGCGGTCGTGATAGTCTGGGTCCAGTGAGTCGATACTCACAGCGACCCCTCGGACACCGGCTCCCTTAAGAGATCTAATGCGCTCATCGCTCAGGCCGGTACCATTGGTACCGACCACCACTGTCGCACCTGCTGACGCCGCATGATCCGCTATTTCTTCGAGATCATCGCGTACTAATGGCTCTCCTCCACTTAGGATCAAGAGCACAGCAGGGTTCACCGCCAGCACATCATCCAATACGCGATGGCAGTCTTCTGTAGAGAGTTCGTTCTCTGCACTCTGCCATGAACCAGCAGATATATAGCAGTGAGAACACTCAAGGTTGCAGCGTCGGGTAATATTCCATGCCACCACGTGCGGTATAGCGGTGTCCGGCCGTGCAGCTTCAAGTTCTTGATCACGCTTATGGGAGAACTGAGTTGGATCGACAGGGAAGTCCAGAATAGGAAGGGACTCAAACCTTTCCGTGACCAAATTCTGGCCAGCAGAGAAAGTGCCTATTTTCACTCGCTAGCGTCCCCATCCGTCATGAACGCTTCAACCGCGGACTTCGCTTCCTCTGGCGTTGCAGTCTTGAAATCTACCGGACAATCGTCCGCAGCTTCTGCAACATCACGAACAGGGCACCTCGTTACACCCTGAGCTTTCGCTTCCTCAATAAATTTGCGCATCTCTGGAGTCATACCGTCGACGCCCTCTGCCGTAGCCTTAAGCTGCTTCGCTTGAAGTTCACGAAACATGACCAGCATTGTATCCATATCAAATTCATCAGCAGCAATCATGGCATCTTTATTCTCATCCATGACAAGCGTGGTAACCCTCCAAAAACTGTTATCCCGAGCAAACCGCTCAACAGTGTTTCGGGCAAGCGGACGTGCTATTAGCGGCACATTTTCCAGGCGCTCACGAGCTTCAACTGTCCAGACAACCGGGTCTTGCTCATTCCGTTCCCGAGTCTGAACGTGCCCGGTGTAAGGACAAGCCACAGAAATCATTGGCGTGCTGGGCTCAGGATCAACATCACTCCCTTCGACATGGGTTCGCTTCATCGCCTCTTCAGCCTTGACTTCCGCTAGGGCAAGTTCTTCCGCCGTACCGATACCCATGATGAGCTGCATGTGCGTAGGAAGAAGTTTCTTGATGGCTTCGTCTAGCCGCTCATTGGTCACCATCGGCAATCCATTGGTGCCCAATGGTGGAACGGCTGGTGCTCGGACTTCGCCATTCGAAGACTGGGCCCCTGAACCGTTGCCATTACTGTGGGTTCCAGCTTCTAGACTCGATGCAAGCTTCCCATTTACTGCCTCACGAGGGCGCTCCTCCCGATAAGTTCCATTAGCACCTAGACCATAGTTGTCTAGCACAAATTCCTCGACAGCCCGACGGGCAATCCCAAGTGCGAAAGGGGGCACCCGTAGGATGCGCACTTCCGCTCCTGGGCCCCACTCTAGACCTGTCTCTCCATCTTCCTCAATCCAAGGAATCTCTTCCGGATGGACGTTCTCAGTCCCAACAAGAAGGATACTCGTATCAGCTAAGCGGGCGAGGTTTTCTGCTTGTGAGCCCAGGTCAGTCCCTTCAATCCGGTGGCTACCATGGCGAGCTAGGACCAGCATTGAGGGCTCCACTTCTTCTACCCACCTGAGAATACAGTCAAATGGCTTTCCGATGAGAATCTGCGTTTCAACTTCCACGTCAGGAAACTCTTCGGCCATGACTTGTGCACGCTTTATGTTTGCCTTGCAGAGCTTGAGCAAACCTTTGTCGATAATGTTGTTATGAAGTTCTTCTTGTTCCTCGAACTTGAAGATTTTCGAGGCCTGTACAGACAGAACATCCTTAATGTTACCGAACACAACGTGGTGATATTCCACATCAAAGGCCGAACATACATAAAGAGTGGCACCGTACTCCTGGGCCATTTCTAATGCTAGCCGCATTGCTTTATAGCTATAGGCTGAGCCATCGATGCAGACCATCCACTTGCCACCCTCCAGCTTTCGATCATTACGAATGACCATCGCGTCTTTTTCAATCTTCCGAAGAACGCGGCTTGTAACTCCCCCAAGTTGGGAGAACTCCTGCTGCCCTATACCATGTGCCCCCATAACCAACAAGTCGTAAGCCCGGCCACTTGATCCTGCTATTTTCTCTTCTTGATCTTCGTCCTCAGCTATAATCCGCCCGTCTTCGCCTATCTGAACATCTCCACGAACTTGATCTCCGCCGTCATACTTGTCCGCAATATTGGGGTCAAACCCGATAAGGCTCGGTAGTCGTCCCTCCCCACGGTTCGTTTCCCGGATAATCTCTTCGTAGTTGATGCCCTCCAGAAGCTGACGTGTGAGAGGTACTCCAGCCGCCTTACACAGCTTATCCGTCTGGTCAAGGAAGGAATCCGAGATGAGCTGGAGACCCTTTTCGATCAACTTGTCGTGGATCTTGCGCTGGCGCTTGATCTCCTCGGCACTCTGGAATTGCGCTGGGAGACCCGTCTCTAGTTGACGAAAACGAACATCATGTAGTCGGGCTGCATAAACATGATTCCCAGTAATCTGGCCCTCTGAGCGTTGACATAGTTCAATCGCTCTATCAACGGCCCAGTGTGAGGCCTCGGAGTTATCTACTGGGACCAGAATCTCTCGATACATACTTGCCTTCGCGATAATGGAATTTTTGTCTGACTCCCAACTAGGGTGCCAGTAAAACAGGGGGGGGAACTACTACCTCTTAACCTGCTCCCTTATATGTGCCACTTACAGCTACATGTACGACAGGCCCGGCGGACCAACCCCCCGGGCCTTCCTGGCTAGACTTCAAGTTTCATACGAGCGTGGAGAACTCTTTTGTTGAACAAATATGACTGCCGAACATTGCCCTAAGGCAGATATTCCGTAGAAGCACGACAAGCCCTTCGTTACAAGGATTCTCAGTGCTCGCACCATCTTTCACAAGAAAAGCGCCTAAAATTATATCTACAGTGTTCCCCTCGGGCAACCGACCTAGAAGTGCCACCTACAAGCCTTAAATACCCATCCGTCAGCAGGGCCTTACTGCAGCTTGTTTAGCTGCAGTTAAGGGCATTCTTAACCGTCCCTGGTCGCCCTCAAAGACCTGGTGATTGGCCTCGCTAACAGTACCGTTACAGTGGGAAGAACTAGTACCCAAAGAACGAGCCCCAGTGGGACCTCAGTGCTAGTGCCCACTAATACCGCAAAAAGGGTCTCGTGGAGAGCTTGAAACGGGCTAAGAGTTTCTACCACTGCCCATGAGGACTGAGGAGAGGGGGTCCTAAATACACCTGAGAAGTGCAGTAAGAGGAGCGCTGCGACTGCAGAAAACAGTGCTGTCTCAGCAAGAGACCTCGCTACTGCCGCTACCAAGTTGCCTAGCAGATTTGCTATCCATACGGAGGACCAAAGAACGAGGACAGCCCTAATCCACTCATTAAGTGAGATAGAACCCAGTGTCGCGATTGTGAGGGCAGGTAAGAGTTGAAGTGCATCAATCGCGCTGCCGCCTACCGCTCGCTCGAGAAGAAAGTGTGATCGCGGGACACCCGCTCTAATAATGCGACCGAAAAGCCCGGATTCAGCATCACGCACAAGGGGAATCGAAGATCCAAATGTCCCAAAAAGGGTGAAGAGTACCGTATAGACGGCAGCTGCATGAAATACTGGTGCACCACCCAATGAGATCGCCAACACAAGTGCCACAGGCACCATCACATTCAACGCTAACAAACGAGGCCTTGCTAGAGCTAGCCGAAATTCCATCGCTGCGACAAGAAGCTTCATTCTGGTAGTTCCTGCCCAGTAACCCTTCGGAACAACTCTGCCAGGCCCGGCTCTCTCACTTCTACGCCCAAGATCTTGACTCTCGCTGATATGAGTGCAGCCCATATATCTGGCAGTGCAGCCTGTCCTCTGGTTGTCTCAAACACCAGCGGACCAGAGTCATCCACCAACTCTACATTATCCCCGAAGTACTGAGGCAATTCGATAGCGGCTGCGTCTACTGATACCTGGAAACGTGTCGCTGTTCCCAGGGAAGAAAGTAGCTCGGCCTGAGAGCCAGATGAGACTACTCGACCCTTGTCGATTATAAGAATCCTGTCTGCTAATTGTTCTAGGAAATTCAGATCATGGCTAGCCATTACGATCGCGGAGCCCTCCTGGCTGCATTTGCTTAGAATGTGAGCCAGTGCATCCCTGGAGATGGGATCAAGCCCTACAGTCGGTTCATCTAGCAGGAGCAGCTTAGGCTGGTGAACTAGCGCCTCGAGTAGCAAGAGCTTCCGCTTGGCCCCAAATGAGTACGACGACACCACCTTATCAGCCTCATCTGACAAACCAACCAAATCCATGAGATCAGAAACCACCTCCGACACTTCATCTTTTTCAACCCCTGCTGCTCGGGCAAAGAAATGTGCATTCTGGATACCAGTCAAAGAGTTGAAGTGCGCACTCTCCTCTCCTGCATAACCCATTAACACACGTCCTGACTTCATACTTAAGAGAGGACCCACAATGGTTCCGCTTTCAGGGGTCAATTCGTTCAGGAGGAGGCGCAATAGAGTACTCTTACCCGCACCATTGGGGCCCAGTAGCGCGACTATCTCACCCGCTGACACTTCCAGATTGATGTCGATAAGCACCGGGGAACCCGAAGCGTAACGGTAATGCAGTCCGCAGACTTCCATCAGAGAGATCGAGTCGCTATCCATGGCCACCGTCTCGTCGGCCGCAGTACTGTTCACATCCCCTCTAACCCTAAGTCAGATCTGGCCCGATCCATTACATCAGGCGTGATAACCTCTATCTGCTTTTCTTGAGCGTATTCCGTGTAGATCCTCTTCACCATACCACGCACAAATTTAGGGACGCCCGCAAGCCGATCAGTCGCTTCGGATGTCCAGGTCACACGAATCCTGACAAATTCATGCTCAGTAGCAGGGATTGTGCTTGAACTTCCCGGATCCCCAGCCAATGTCGCTTCTTCATCGACAAAAGCATCATCACGGGGAGTATCCAGCCTACTACGTGTCTGCTGCAGTGGCTGCTCTGGAACAGTCCTGCCACCTATCTCAACACCCAATGACGTTACGAGCTGAGTTTCCATGGGGTTGGTGAGCATAGCCATTTCTCGACCACAGGCACCGCAACTGAATAGCGCGGTAATGGTCCCATCTCCAGGCAAATCACGATCTGAAAAACTCATAACCTCATCGCATTGGATACAGAGAAATTTCACTTCTTCTCCTCCCTTCCTCCGGGACCGTGTTCTACTCGCTCAGCTAGGTCTGTGAATACCTGAGCTACAATCGAATCGCCCTCCGCTCCAGCCGGATCACCATTATCGGTCCTCGAACCGAACACGGGATCGAATGGAATTTCCGACCATAGTTCAAGGCCGACCGCGTCCGCAATATCTCCAGCACTAGGGCCCGTAAAGAGGGGAAGCAACTCATCACGGCCTGGCTGAGCATACCCAGCCATGTTTCCTATAAGGCCAATACAAGGCACACCGCCTTCGAGCAGTTGTGTCGCCGACCTGGCCACAACCGCTCCTGCTACTTCCGATGGAATCGTCACGAGCAGAACTTGATCGGGCTGTAGATGCGAGGGTCCTACTTCTGAGACCAAATCGAGAAAACGCCCAATCTTATCAGTACCAGGTGGTATATCGATGATCAGATAATCTATCGGCCCCCAAACCACGTCCGAGATAAATTCCCGGAGCGCTACCGCTTCAGTAACTCCCTGCCAAACAAATTGATCATGAGCCGGTCCCTTCCATCTCAAGGGCACTCCTTCCTCTATAAGCAAGTCCGTCGAGATCCCCTTGACCCCAGCTACTCCAACCGCGGGTACAATGCCATCCGGACGATCTTCTAACTGGCTGCCTATAAGCCCCAGCATTTTCCCTAACGAAGGTCCATTTAGATCTGCGTCAACGGCACCAACTCTTGCGCCGCGGGCCGCTAGGGCCACAGCAAGATTTGCGGTGACCGCACTCTTTCCGACTCCGCCTTTCCCGCTTGCAATGACTATGATTGCCCCTACTTCAGACAACCGACTCACCAAACGGGCATGCTGCTCCCCGATTTGTTCTACAATTTTTGACTCTACTTCTCCGGTGAGATCAGCATAGCCGCGTACCGTATCAGCCCGTGTCACGGAGCCCTCGCGCGGTGTATTACCAGTACCAGAACTCGAAGTCGGTTCAGCCATTAACCTTACGGGTGAAGTTGATTGCCTGAAGCATCAAGAACCACCAAAGCATCAACCGGGCATTCCTTACAAGCCTCCAGAACTGTCTCTTTATCAACTTCATTTGTATCTGACGTGAAGATTGCGATCCCTTCCTCGTCCATTTGGAATAGCTCCGGTGCTACCTCTACACACGTTTCGAAGCCAACGCAGATAAGGCGGTCGATCTTGACCACTAAGCCTGCGACTTGACGCTCCTCGATGTCCAAGGACTCCTCTCAGGTTTTCGGGAAGGGCCCTCCCAGCCACACTGGGGGCACCACCGCCATTCGGCTATACGCACCAACACCGTGAGGATCTTCCGCCGCACAGCTACTGTTTGTTCAAAGCAGGCCGGACAAACACGCGCAGAATGCAAGACCAATAGGCTTCCGAGCCCGATGATGACCCACCGAAGAATCACGAGCCCACCCAGGACCAACACCGCAGCAAGAGAGATCTCCACTCCGATATACTCCAGAACTAATTAGTGAGTTACACCAGCGTTAATCAGCTCGGCTAACACTCACTCCTACGAGCTTAAACATCACCCGAGTTAGTAGGGGCATAGCAATCGAGGCAATCAAAACGGGGAATACAATGCCACCGAAAGCCGCGCCAGCTACGCCGGTCAAGGCCATACCAGACACTGTATACACGCCTAGATACGAAGCAAAAAGAAGTAGAAGGCCTAATGTCTGACGACCTCCTCCTCCTCCCTCAATGTTAATTGCAGCCCCACCCACGTAGAGCGCGGCAAGAGACCAGAACACTGAAATTGGAACAAGCCAAGCAACCACCGACAGCCTCCTAGAGATCAAGATCAGAAAGTAGCCTATGTTGGGATCGACTACCTTCTGTATAAGCGCGGCCCAACCCCGTGTTGGACCGGTTTTTCAACTTCAGAAATCCTACCACTGCGGTAGGGTGCATAACAAGATCACTCCTCCTTTCGAGATCCCCAAATTTTCTGCCTAAAGGGTCTTCATCGCTGAACTAGCTGCAACCCTGAAGCACTCGACCTCGGAGTCCCCGTGCGCAGTGGAAATAAAGCAAGCCTCAAAGGGTGAAGGAGGTAAGTAAACACCAGCCTCTAGCATTCCATGGAAAAAAGCAGCAAAGCGCTCGCGGTCACACATTTCTGCTTCCTCCCAGGAATTGACGGTGTGCTCGGCAAAGTAGAAGCCGAACATGCCTCCAACGACCGAAGTTTGAAGTGCTATCCCAAAGCTCTTGGCCTCATTCGCGAGCGCGTCTGCGAACGCGTAACTCATGGATCCTAGGGTCTCGTAAACAGCAGGATTTGTAAGATGTTCTAGTGTGGTCAGGCCGGCACGCATAGCAACTGGGTTACCGCTCAGAGTTCCTGCTTGATATACCGGGCCTGCTGGAGCCATCTGGTCCATAATCTCTGCCCGGCCCCCAAAAGCACCTACCGGGAGACCACCGCCAATAACCTTTCCGAAAGTCGTAAGATCGGGAGTGATCCCGAAGAGACCCTGTGCCCCGGATGGTCCGACGCGGAAGCCCGTCATCACTTCGTCAAAAATTAGCAAGGCTCCCCATTCCGAGGTGAGCGCCCGGAGACCCTCGAGGAAACCCTCAGCAGGAGGTATCAATCCCATATTTCCCGCGACTGGCTCTATAATCACAGCCGCGATGTTGTCCTGGTTCTCGTCGAAGAGTGCGGCAACCGAATCCAAGTTATTGAACTGTGCTACCAAAGTGTCCTCGGCTGCGCCGGAGGGAACCCCCGGAGAGTCTGGCAAGCTAAGTGTCGCCACCCCAGACCCTGCACGCACAAGCATCGAGTCAGCGTGACCGTGATAGCAACCTCTGAACTTCAGGATCTTCGAGCGGTTTGTATAAGCGCGTGCAAGTCGAATTGCACTCATTACAGCTTCCGTTCCTGAACTCACCATCCGTACACGCTCCACACTCGGAACCGTCTTGCATATATGCTCAGCAAGTTTCACTTCGTCAGGACAAGGAGCCCCGAAGCTTGTCCCCCCGCTAACTGCTTTCTCAACTTCTGATACGACCACAGGGTGGGCATGCCCAAGAATGATAGCTCCCCAGGACATCACTAAATCGACGAACTGTCGACCATCGACATCGATCAGATGCGCACCTTCACCTCTCTCAAACGTCACAGGCACACCACCCACAGCCCTGAAGGCCCTAACCGGCGAATTCACTCCTCCGGGAATAACCCTTAGGCCACGTTCATAAAGTGCCCCAGAACTGGTACCACCACCTCGGCTCATAAGGTCTCCTGTAAAATATCAGAATTGTGAACCGCTGTTGCGGCACGCATCCCCGATCGAATCACGGCCTCAATACTAGCCCCATCGTACGTGGCTCCAGCCAAGTGAAAACCTGGCAACTCCGTTAACCGGACGCGCAGATCACCGATTCGTTGGGTGTGGCCCACCCGATACACAGGAACAGGCCAGCTATGGATCCAGGTTTGATTTGGAGCTTCAGTGATCGCAAGACTCTCTGCCAATTCATCTCTGGCAAGAGACACAGCCTCTTCTGGGTTTTTAGGTTCTGCGTCTGTGGCAGCGACTGGGATCCCACGGATGAAGCACCTGAGAAGCACCTGATCAGGAGGGGCTCTGTGCTCGAATTTTGCGGAAGACCATGTGCATGCGGATACGCCATTGCCAACCCCATGACCATTGAGGTAGCCATGCGCGTCTAGGGGACAGGTAACGGCTGAGCTACGGTATGCTAGGTTCACGACAGTGGTTTGGGCTGTGGGAACCTCGGGCACTGATTGTTGAATATCTGGTAGTTCGGAAAGCACCTCCCTAACGGTGGAAGTAGAGGTAGCCATGACCACCACATCACACCTCTCTTCCACACCAGTACTCATGCGCACTACCCACTGTCCGGAATCACGATATATCTTCGTCACTAGAGTGGAAGTTCGGACATTATCTGCCCCCAGACTATCCTGCAGCCCTTCCGTAAGTGATGACATTCCCTTAGCGAAAGTCAGAATCGGCGGACGTTCACTACTTCTATCATGCCCTGGAGATTCCCCACTCCGGATCAAGCTCCCACCATCGACTTCTATCTGTACTAGAGGTGCTAGTGTCGCCTGAGCGCTTAGTTCAGCTGGGTCACCGCCGAATATCCCTCCAAGGAGTGGCTCATAAACTTCTTTATAAGCCCTAACTCCCAGCCGACGCTGTATGAAACTCTTAACACTTTCATCTTCACCCTCAATCCGCTTGGGTATGAAGGGTTCGAGCCTTGCCCTCGCTCGACCCAAGAGCGATAGAGCCGGATTTAACAAGAGTGAAGAAGGCCGCCCAACGGGACTCCCTCCCTCCGCCAGAAAAGGCACAAGCCCATGATTATCACGGCGGTAAGCCCGAACTGAGCAATCCACTGCGGGGCTAATCTCATGAGCTAGCCCAAGCTCTTCTGCTAAAGACTCTGTCTCCCCGGTCCGTGGAACCCAAGAGTCCGCACCACCCTCTACAACGAACCCGGCAGTGCGTTCAGTACATAGCTTGCCACCAACGCGGTCTGACGCTTCGACTATAACGACCTCTGATGCGACTGTGCCCTCGTTCGCACGCGAAGCTTGACTGAGCCGAAACGCAGCCGTGAGCCCCGCCAATCCACCACCCACCACCACCACACGGGGGCGTGGTGTCACGCAGCTGTGGCCTCATAAGAACGGACCGCGTCAATCGCTATGGTCACAGAGTCTGGCGGCGTTTGAGGAAGCATCCCATGCCCTAGATTAAAAATATGGCCCGGACGCCGATTCACTCTCTGCATCACATCCTTGACTGCTCCGCGAATGTGTTGCTCTGAGCCCAGGAGTGCCGTGGGATCAAGGTTGCCCTGAATACCAAGCTCTGCGCTAAATCGATTCCAGGCTTCATCGATTGGGAGACGCCAATCCACACCAAGCGCGTCACTTCCTGCTTGCGACAGTAATTCGATGAGATGGGGAGCACCAACCGCAAAATGAATCGTTGGACAACCCGTTTCCTTTAGATTATGAAAGACAAACCTAGAGTGCTCCATAACCTGCTTCTCATACGTGATAGGATCGAGCCATCCCGCCCAAGTGTCGAAGAGCTGTAGAGCATCTGCCCCTGCCTCAGCCTGGGCTGTTAACCATCTGCCAGAGACTTCCCTCAGCTTGATCATGAGTGCAAGAAATGCTTCCGGCTCATTGCACATAAAAGACTTCACTCGACCAAAGTTCTTGGTTGGGCCACCCTCTATTAGATAGCTCGCTAGAGTAAATGGGGCGCCTGCAAAGCCTATGACAGCAGAATCTTGCTCCACTTCCGTTCGGACTGAGCTAATCGCCTCAAGCGTTGGGCTTAGGTGATCCCTTGGATCAAACAATTCAAGGGCCTCTACGTCTGATACAGACTGAATTGGATTTTGGATTACTGGTCCCTTGCCAGGGACAAAGTCCAGGTCAATACCCATCGGTACTAGGGGGAGCAATATATCTGCGAATATGATCGCGGCATCTAGGTCAAAGCGCTCCAATGGTTGAAGCGTGACTTTAGATGTGAGTTCGGCATCTGCGCAGATATCTAGCAGAGAATGGGCCTCTCGCACTTTTCGATACTCAGGCAAATACCGACCAGCTTGACGCATCAGCCAAGCCGGTGTTCGGTCGACTTCCTCGCCCCGGCACGCACGTACCAAGCGAGGAGTCAAAGCCACTTCGTCCCCTTATCATCCGGAGACACGTGTACCCCTACGTATACCGGTGTGTCACGCTCTGTATACAAGCGTGCCTCAGTCATTCTAAGGTCAACAACCAGTGCAGAAAAAGCACTCAAATCAGCTGACTCGTACGCGACGACAAACTCCTGATCCTGGAGGCCAGTCGAATAAAGTAGAAGCTGATCGATACCCTCATGTTGCTTCCCGATACGAATATGTCCCGTCATCATTCTCCGTCGTTCTTCGACCGAGTGTTGATACCATTCATGGGTTTTCACGAATGGATATACAATCAGGTATGGCAAGGCACGTTCGAGCATTGGATCAATCTCTCTGTCCGCACTGCCTCGAGCATACTGTGATGGGCGAGTGAAGCCCCAAAGAACGTCCACAATATGCATATAGCTACGATACGGTCTCTGCACCTCAAGAAACTTCTCGAAGAAGTTAGCTGGAGCCTGATCGTCCTCAATCGGAATCGAACTCCACACAAGAACATCTCCATCTGTCCGGGTCCCACCAGTCCGATACAAATGGACTGAATCAGCCATCCCCGGCAGTGCTGAGCGCCAAGATTGAGCAATCTCCACACGCCTCTCCTCAGGCAGAGCCCAGAAAGACGAGTTGAAGGTGACAACGCTAAAGTGACTTAAGATGCTTCGTGAATCCATTGTGCGACGTCCATCGCGTGGTATGTGATTATGATATCTGTTCCAGCCCGTTTCATTGAAGTCAGGGACTCGAGCACTACCGAGCGCTCTGCTATCCATCCCATTTCAGCTGCTGCCTTAACCATCGCGTACTCACCACTGACGTTGTAGGAAACCAGCGGAACGCCTTCGAATTCCTTACGCAGCCGTCGGATAACGTCCAGGTACGCAAGCGCAGGCTTGACCATAATAAGATCCGCTCCCTCCGCTAAGTCCTGGGCAGCTTCCCTGATAGCTTCGGAACCATTTGCAGGATCCATCTGCTGGCCACGTCTGTCCCCAAACGACGGCGCACCTTGGGCTGCATCACGGAAAGGACCGTAGAACGCTGAGGCGTATTTAGCGGAATAAGACAAGATCCCGACTTGCTCGTGTCCTGCTTCATCTAGAGCTCTTCGTATCGCGGCTACCTGACCGTCAATCATACCTGATGGGGCTACTAAATCTGCTCCGCTTTCTGCCTGTGAGACCGCGATGTCTGCGAGAGCTGCGAGCGTCGCATCATTGTCGACGTCCATCCGATCATCTAAGAGGCCGCAGTGCCCGTGATCAGTGTACTCACACAAGCATGTATCCGTTACCACAACGAGGTCTGGCATCTCCTCCTTAAGGGCTGTCACGGCACGCTGGATGACTCCCTGAGGATCATAGCTCCCACTTCCAATCGCGTCTTTCACGCCCGGTATGCCAAATAGAATCACCGCACGGATGCCCATCTCACTCGCAGAACGCGCCCGTTCGATCATTCGGTCCACTGACTCTCTGAAGACCCCGGGCATCGATTCTACGGGCTCACTTTTCCTGCTGCCCTCCACAACGAACAGCGGAAGCATAAGGTCGTCAGTCGTTACTCGAGCCTCTTGAACGAGCGCTCGGAGCGCAGGACTACGACGCAGCCGACGCAGCCGATGAACCAGAGGAAGACCATCTGTTTGCTCTGCTGGCTCAGCCAACCTGTCTTGTTCGAATGATGTATCCATCATCTCCCAGCCTTACTTGTGAACTCACCAATGATTCCGCTCACGAGTCCCTCCATCGTGTGCTCCTCTGCTTCAACATTCACCTCTAGACCCATCTCCTTAACCGCAGAGGATGTCAGCGGGCCAATCGTCGCGATCATCACACCAACCGTTACATCTCGCCAGTCCGGGCCTAATTCAAGAAACCCCCTAACAGTTGAGGGGCTTGTAAACGTCAGCACATCCACGCCTCGCTTCAACTCTACAACTGCATTCTCTGGTGGCGGCTGAGTTACAGTCCGATATGTGACAACTTCATCGACTTCGGCACCACGTGTGGTCAGAGTTTCTCTTAAAGTTGGCTCTCCAATATCCCCCTTCATAACCAAGATCCTCTCATCCGCAACTGGGGTTAGAGTCTCAGCTAAGCACTCAGCTAGGTATTCGTCCGGAATATAAGCGACTGTCACACCTTCAAGTTCTAGTGACCGTTTTGTCGCAGGTCCCACTGCTGCTAGGGAAATTCCCGCTAGCCGATCTGTAGACATGCCGATCTCTAACATTCGCCGGAAGACACTTCGCACACTATTAGCGCTAGGAAAGACAACCCATCGGTAACCTTCAATCCGGGAAATCGCCTGGTCCATCTCTCCATAAGAAGCCGGGGGAACAACCTTGATCGTGGGACAAAGAATCGGCTGAGCCCCCTGGGCCTCGAGCCTATCGGAGAGCGACTGAGCTCTTTCGACTTGGCGAGTTACTACGATTCTCTTTCCCATCAAAGGGCCCTGTGCTACATCGCGCATCACAGTAGATCTCTGGCTCCGGCGCTAAGCATATATTCTGCCAGTTTTTCCCCAAGTGCTTGGGGATCACCACCCGTTACCTCTGCCCTTAAAGAAGGGGCACTGTTATTGGATCCAACAAACCCGAGAAGCTTCAGTTGATCGGCCTCTCGCCAGGCATGAGCCCCTACTGGCAGAGCACATCCACCGCCCAAACCTCTTAGAAATGCTCTTTCAGCACCTGACGTCACCCTAGCATCTGGATCGTCTAAGCCCTTTACCACTCGGTGCAGCTCAGAATCCTCATCCCGCATCTGCACTGCGAGTGCTCCTTGACCCGGCGCTGGCGGAAATTCCCGAACGTCTAGTTTCTCACTAATCCGATCTTCCAGTCCAAGCCGTAATAAACCAGCTGTAGCCAGCACAACAGCGTCATACGTACCCTCGTCCACCCTACGAATTCGGGTATCGACGTTGCCCCTGATTTCGACTACATCAAGGTCGGGCCGGTGGGACATCAACAAAGCTGCACGGCGTGGGCTTCCAGTTCCTATCCGAGATCCACGGGCCAAAGACATCAAGGACGCACCAGAAGAGCTAACCAACGAATCACTTGAATCGTGCCGAAGAGGTACCGCTGCAACCGTTACCCCTACGGTCTCATCTACCGGCAAGTCCTTGAGAGAATGCACTGCGACATCAATGCGGCCCTCACCCAAAGCCGCTTCAAGTTCCGAGGTAAAGTGTCCCATACCCGGAAGACTCCCTAGGTCTTGATGCTCATCACCTCGGGTCTTGATTTCTACAAGCTCAACCAAGCAGTCAGGGGTTACGCTCCTAAGATGTTCTGAGACCCAACGGGCCTGCCACATCGCCAGGATCGATCCACGCGTTCCGACGCGCACCCTATCGGAGGGCAAAAGCTTCTTACTCTGGTGGAGTGGGCTCGCCCGGACGACTCAATTCAAACAATTCGCTAACCGCATCCACGAGGTCTGTGTGGCGGCCGTTGAGTTCCTCCGCTCCGCGCAACCGCAGCATTGGTGTGTGAAACAACTTATTCACGATAGATCGAGTCAGGCGATCCACATCCTCTTGGCTAACGGGCCCGTCAACTGACCCAAGCCACCGCCCTACCTCATCTTCTCTGATCTGCTCAGTGGTACGTCTTAGTTGAGTTATCAAGGTCTCCACTTCTGCGGATTCCGGACTGCGTAGATTCGTGTCGACCACATTATCCACCACAGCTTCCGCGGGACCCACTTCCCCTAGCCGAAGAGACATGTGGCGGTCCAAGCGTGATTTAACGTCGTCGAGCGTAAGCAGGCGGATCCCCTCAAGTTCTGCTACAGCCGGGTCAACATCCCTGGGTATTGCGAGGTCAATGATCAGAAGCGGGCCCACTGTATCTTCTCTTTCTGCAAGAGATTGCCGGACAGCAGCTTCGCTTATGGTCGGCTCATCTGAGGTAGTTGCTGTAATCACTACACTTGCACTCTCCAGAAGCGAAGGGAGCTGATCGAGTGCAGCTGTTTCAGCTCCTATTTCTGAGGCTATCTCACGTGCACGGTCAGCTGACCTATTGGCAACCGTAATTCTTGAAGCACCAGCTCGACCAAGAGCTGAACACACCAGACTGCCCATCTTGCCCGCACCAACAACTACGATACTTCCCCCTTCAAGGTCACCCAATTCGTCTGTTGCAAGATCCAAAGCTACTGTACCCAAACTTGCAGAATGGCGGCCTAGTTCCGTTTCCTGTCGTACACGCCCACTGGCGCGAGCTGCTATCCGCCCGACGTCTCTTAGGGCACTCGCTTCACCATTCCAGCTGGAAGGTTTCACAAATGCACGCGCCACCTGCCCGCTAATTTGATGTTCACCTACAACAACGGAATCCAGGCCAGCAGCCACCCGGGCCAAATGTCTTATGGCGTCTGCATCCCTCAGTTGGTAAGAGACGTCAGAGCAAACAGACTCTGCATGCACAAAAACTTCTCCGGCAATCAAACGAGCTGCCGCATCCTCATGGGCCGGGTCGACAACTGCGTAAATTTCAACCCGGTTGCACGTGGCCAAGACTGTCATTTCCCTGATCGGCGGCTCTGAGCCGCCTTGCTCTTGAGGGACGCGCCCATGGCGCGTCTCATGTCTCCGTGCGGCAGCAGCGCCAAAGATACGAAGGGGTCGATGGCGCCCGGCAGCGCCACGCTCCTGAGGCCCCGCGCCGCCACGACCTCCACCCTCATAAAGCCGACCAC
>MDTE01103058.1_pt1 | contig 16986 bp, 17 predicted proteins | sample 811231 | NCBI WGS metagenome assembly MDTE01 (sample SAMN05326651, study PRJNA326480) | marine metagenome | isolation source: seawater | place: Indian Ocean: Red Sea | collected 2010
ATTTATTTTTTCTTGTTCAATGGAAACTGTAAATAAATTTGTTGAAAACAATAATAAGAAACCCAAAATTGAAGAACCCCAACAAAACACACCAAGTGGAAATTCAAATAACGAAATCAATAGTAAAGATAAATTGACAAATATTGATGTAATCAATGTCATCGAAGTTGTTCTGCCTAGTAAAAGTGAAAATAATTATATAGCTGATAGCTTTGTTAATTCTCTTGAAATAGCTGTATATGATCTACAAAATGAATCCCTAAGTTTTAACGTAAGAAGATACTCTTCAGATCAAGAATTAAATAAAATTTTTTTTGATAATTCTAGAAGCGGGAAAATTTTTATAGGACCGCTAACAACTTCTGATACAAAAATTGTAAAAAAATATTGTAATAAAAATATATTAATATTTTCATTTGCTTCTGATAGAGGTTTAGCAAACGATTGTGTTTTTTTATTTAATTTTTTTATTGAAGATGATTTAGACGCAATCTTTTCATATTTGAATGAAAAAAATAAAATTGCTCTTCTTTATCCAAATAACAAATATGGAAATTATGTGAATTCAATAATTGATGATTATTCAAAAAAATATGAATCTACACTAATATATAAAATACCATATAATGAAGACCTATCTGACATAAGAACAATTATTAAACAATTGGGAAGATACGATTTTAGAAAAAAAGAGCTTGAAAGACAAATAAGCTTGTTAGAGTCAAAAAAAGATGAAATATCTCTTGCTTCATTAAAAAAGTTAAAAAGATTTGAAACTATAGGAGAACTAGATTTTACTCATCTGATTATTAGCGATGGTAATATTAGAATTTTAGAGCTAGCTCCACTCCTGCCTTTTTACGACATAGATCCAAATAGAATAAAATTTGTCGGAACAGGTCTCTGGGATGAAAAAAGTTTTTTTGACGAACCGTCTCTTCAGGGCGCAATTTTTCCTGGAACAGAATTGAATAAAAGAATTGAATTTGAAAAAAAATATATGGATCTTTTTTTGCTGCCACCACCTAGAACATCAACAATTATATACGATGTTTCGTCTTTGATTAACTACCTAACAATCACTTATGAAAACTTCAATCAGATCAATGCTTTTTTAAAAGGCAATAATAGATTTGTTGGCTTAGACGGAAGGTTTTCAATAGAAAATAACTTAATTAAAAGAGAACTTTCAATACTGAAGATTCAAGATGGAAAAGCAGAACCTATTATGTAAGTTGATTTAAATAAATAATAAATTTGTTTATTGCTATTGATCTATGGCTATTTAAATTTTTTTCTTTTTTGGACATTTCTGCATAAGTTTTTTTAATTCCATTAGGTTGAAAAATTGGGTCATATCCAAAGCCCCTGTTGCCCCTTGGTTTTGAGACTATTATTCCTTTTTTAATTCCTTCAAATGTAATTGTTTTATTTTTTTTATAAGTAAATGAAATAACACTTTTGAAATAAGCTTTGTTATTTTTTAATTTTTTAGTTAATTTTATTATTTCTTGATTTGCCCGATCCTGACTCTTAAATTTTTTTTCAAATCTTTTAGAAAACACACCCGGACCATTATTAAGAGCAGAAACACAAATTCCCGAATCATCTGAGATACAAGGTATTTTATATAAATTAAAGCCTCTTTTAGATTTTAACTTAGCATTTTGTTTAAATGTTTTTCCAGTTTCTGCTGGCATAATTGATTTGTCTATCGACAAAAATTTAATTTTTTTTCCTGTAAAAATTTTTTTTATTTCTTTTATCTTATTTTTATTTGAACTAAAAACTAATATTTTTTTAAACGATGTTTTCACTTAATATTTTTTTTTGAATTAAAATTATTTCACTAACAGCTTTTGACGCAAGGTTTGTCATATCCAAAAATTGTTTTTGAGTAAATGGTTTTATTTCAGCAGTAGATTGAATTTCAACAAACTTATTACTTTCACTTATAACAAAATTTGCATCAACTTCCGCTTTTGAATCTTCTTCATAATCTAAATCAACATTTATATTCCCATTTACTATCCCGCATGAAATAGCGGCAATGTGTTCATTTATAATTTCCCCTTTAATATTAAATGTATCTTTTAATTTTTTAATTGCTTGATGAAGGGCAACATACGCTCCACTAATTGCTGCGGTTCTAGTGCCACCATCAGCTTGAATGACATCACAGTCAACTTTAATCTGTCTTTCTTGAAGCATGTCAAGATTAACTATTGATCTCAAACTCCTACCTATTAGCCTTTGTATTTCCTGCGTACGACCACTTTGTTTTCCTCTCGACGCTTCTCTGTCTATTCTTGTGTGGGTAGACCTTGGTAACATACCATACTCTGCTGTTACCCATCCACTACCCTTATTCTTCAACCAGATAGGAATTCTTTCATCAATTGTTGCGGTACAAAGAACATGTGTGTTACCAAATTTGGCTAAACAAGACCCCTCAGCATAGTTGTTGACATTTAAATGAAATTCTATTTTCCTAATTTCATCAAAATTTCTATTTTTTCTCATTTTATTTAAAATATAACTTGAAAGAATAATGCAAACTTACCATTTTAGGTATATCAGTATTGTAACAAGTTAAACAAGGAAATAGTACTTTAATGTCTGAAATAAATGAAGATAAAGATAAACAAAGCGAAAATGATGAAAATCTGGACGAGAATATAAAAAATTCATTAAAAAATGAAGCAAAAGAAACAACCGATCAAGCTGAAGCAGCCTCAGCTGAGAAAGAGGATGAAGAAAAAGCTAAGTTAACGATTTCAGATATAGAAGAAGAGCTTAAAACTATTAAAGAAGAAAAACTTCGCTTATTAGCCGAAATGGAAAATTTAAGAAAAAGATTTGATAAAGAGAAAATTGATTTAATCAAATTTGGTAACAGCAATATAATCAAAGACTTCTTGTCGCCAATCGATAATATATCTAGAGCCCTCAAAAGTGTATCTGAAAAAGAATTTAATGAAAAAAATTACAAGGAACTTATAAATGGAATAGAAATGGTAAATGAAGAAATTAAAAAAATTTTAGAAAACAACGGGGTAAAAAAGATAGAAGCATTAAATAAAAAATTCGACCACAACTTTCATCAAGCTATGATGGAAATAGATAGTGATAAAGAGAGCGGAATTGTTTTATCTGAATTACAGGAGGGATATACAATCAATGATAGATTATTAAGGCCTTCTTTGGTTGGAGTTTCAAAAAAAACTAAAAAAAACGAAGGAAATAAGGAAAAAAATTAATTTATATTGGAAAAATTTATCATTTAAACTTGTATAAATTTTTTGGGCACCCATATAAGAAAAAAAGATAAATATAGGTAAAAATGGCAAAAGTAATAGGTATAGATTTAGGCACAACTAATTCATGCGTTTCTGTTATGGATGGTAAAAATCCAAAAGTAATTGAAAATGCAGAAGGCACACGAACTACCCCCTCAATGGTAGCCTTTAGCGACAATGAAGAAAAACTTGTTGGTCAATCGGCTAAAAGACAAGCCGTAACTAATCCTGAGAATACACTCTTTGCTATAAAAAGATTAATAGGAAGATCCTATTCAGATAAAATAATTCAAAATGATAGCGCATTAGTGCCTTTCAAAATTGTAAAAGGTGATAATGGAGATGCATGGGTAGAAGCGAAGTCAAAAAAATATAGCCCAAGTCAAATAAGCGCATTTATACTTCAAAAAATGAAAGAAACTGCTGAAAGTCATTTAAATGAAAAAGTTACTCAGGCAGTAATTACTGTACCAGCATATTTTAATGATTCACAAAGACAAGCAACTAAAGATGCGGGTAAAATTGCTGGATTAGAAGTTCTTAGAATAATTAACGAACCTACCGCAGCTGCACTAGCTTATGGGCTGGACAAAAAGAAAACAGGAATAGTAGCTGTTTATGATTTGGGTGGCGGTACCTTTGATGTCTCTATTCTTGAAATAGGTGACGGAGTTTTTGAAGTTAAGTCAACAAATGGAGACACTCATTTGGGAGGAGAAGACTTTGATTTAGAAATAATTAATTATCTTGCGGATGAATTTAAAAAAGATAGCTCAGTTGATTTAAGAAATGACAAATTGGCATTACAAAGACTTAAAGAAGCTGCAGAAAAGGCTAAAATTGAATTATCAAGCAGCACGGAAACCTCAGTTGACCTTCCTTATATCACCGCCGATCAATCTGGTCCAAAACATCTAAAGATAAAATTATCTCGAGCTAAACTAGAAGCTATTGTAGACGAATTGATAACTAGAACTACCAAACCATGTGAGCTGGCGCTAAAAGATGCGGGACTAAAAGCTTCTGATATAAGCGATGTTATACTTGTTGGAGGTATGACAAGAATGCCAAAAATTATTGAAACTGTAAAAAATTTTTTCGGTAAAGAGCCCAATAGAGGAGTGAATCCTGATGAAGTAGTCGCAATCGGAGCAGCAATACAAGCAGGTGTGCTTCAAGGTGATGTAAAAGATGTATTGTTATTAGATGTTACACCTTTATCACTTGGAATTGAAACATTAGGCGGTGTCTTTACAAGGCTAATTGATAAAAATACTACCATTCCAACAAAAAAAAGCCAGGTTTTTTCAACAGCAGAAGACAATCAAAGCGCTGTTACCATTAGAGTTTTGCAAGGTGAAAGAGAAATGGCCAACGACAATAAGCTACTTGGAAATTTTGATTTAGTAGGAATAGCTCCTGCACCAAGAGGGCTACCACAAATTGAAGTAACTTTTGATATTGATGCTAACGGAATTGTTAATGTCTCAGCTAAAGACAAATCTACTGGCAAAGAACAACAAATAAAAATTCAAGCATCAGGCGGCTTGTCTGAAGAAGAAATAGAAAAAATGGTGAAAGAAGCTGAACAAAATGCAGAATCTGATAAGAAAAAAAGAGAGCTTATTGATGCTAAAAATCAAAGAGATAGTTTAATTCACCAAACAGAAAAAAATCTTGGAGAACATGGTGACAAAGTTTCTGAAGAAGATAAAAAATCAATTCAGTCTGATATAGAGGATTTGAAAAAAACACTGGAAACTGAAAACTTAGAAGAAATAAAATCTAAAACAGATTCTTTGATGCAATCTTCAATGAAGTTAGGAGAGGCAATTTATAAACAAAACCCTCAATCTGGAGGAGAAACTCCTAAACCAGACCCAACTGGGGAAGAGCCATCATCAGATAAAAAAAATGATGAAAAAGTTGTTGACGCAGACTTTGAAGAAGTAGACGATAATAAAAAAGATTAAGTAAATTAAAAATTTTAATTTTTTTTACTAAGGGCAATTTATGGCTGAAAAAGATTATTACGATATTCTAGGCGTGAAAAAAAACGCAAGTGAAAGTGAAATAAAAAAATCATATCGTAAGCTTGCAATGAAATTTCATCCAGATAAAAACAAGGGAGATGCAAGCGCAGAAAAAAAATTTAAAGAAATAAGCGAAGCTTATGATGTTTTAAAAGACCCTCAAAAAAAATCATCTTATGACCAATTCGGCCATGAAGCGTTTAAGCAAAGTGGTCAAGGAGGGTTTCAACAACAAGGTTTTGGAGATTTTTCATCCGGCTTTGGAGATATTTTTGAAGAATTTTTTGGAAGTGGTTTCGGACAATCAAACAATCAAAGAAGACCTCAGAGAGGAAGTGACATAAGATATAATATGACCCTTTCTTTAAAAGAGGCGTTTGAAGGTAAGAAAACATCAATAAAAATCCCAAGTGCGGTTAGTTGTGATTCATGTAAGGGTAGTGGTGGAGCTGGTGGAGCGAAGCCATCAACTTGTCCAACTTGTAATGGATACGGAAAGGTAAGATCATCTTCAGGTTTTTTTACAGTTGAAAGAACATGTTCAACTTGTGGCGGGGTTGGCGAATCTATAAGAAATCCTTGTATTAAATGTTCTGGAACAGGCCTAATAAACAAAGAAAAAACTATTTCAGTTAATATTCCTCATGGGGTTGATGAAGGAACTAGAATAAGAGTTTCTGGAGAGGGTCAAAGAGGCCAAAGAGGGGCGGGTTCAGGGGATCTCTATATTTTCATAAGTATAACACGTGAAAAATTTTTTCAAAGAGAAGAAGATGACATTTATTGTCAAATCCCTGTTTCGATTATAACAGCTATATTGGGAGGAGAAATTAATGTGCCTACTATTGAAGGAAAAAAAGCAATATTACAAATTCCTCAAGGCACACAGTCATCACAGCAATTTCGTTTAAAAGGTAAGGGTATGAGAATCTTGCGACAAGCTGCAAATAAAAGAGGCGATATGTATGTTGAAATAGTTGTTGAAATTCCAGTAAATTTAACAAAAAAGCAAAAAAACATACTTAAAGAATTTCAAGAAGAGGGAGGGACTAATAATACCCATAATCCTCAAAGCCAAGGTTTTTTTGATAAAATTAAAAAAACTTGGAGAGACTTTAGTTAAATAAAATTTCCACTTTTGATGTAACCAAAGTATAAGAAATATTATGAATATCTGTAAAATAGGAATTTCAGGTTGTTTAGGTCGTATGGGACAGGAGCTAATAAAAGAAATTTACTTGAATTCCAAAACAATTTTATCAGGTTGTTTTGAACATCCTGATAATAATTATGTTGGCCAACCAATTAGCTTGATAATAAATAAATTTTTAAATCAAGATATAGAAGTACCAAATTTAACTATTGAATCAAATGGAGAAAAAACATTCAAAAATTCAGATGTTGTTATTGATTTTACAACGCCACAATCAACAATACAAAATGTTCGTCTTGCAGAATTATTTAAAACACCAATTGTAATTGGAACAACAGGGTTGGATAAAAAAGATTTAAAAATTATTGAAGATGTTTCAAAGACTATTCCTATTGTTCAATCAGCAAATATGAGCATAGGGGTTAATTTATTACTTGAAATAACTGAAAAAGCATCAAAAATTTTAAATGCAGAAAGTTATGATGCTGAAATTTCAGATACTCATCATAGGCACAAAATAGATGCCCCCTCAGGAACAGCTTTGGAAATAGGAAATTCTATTGCAAGAGGAAGATCAGTGTCTCTAGAAGAAAAAAAGATTTTAGAAAGAACCTCAAAAAATGTTTCAAGAAAAACAGGAGACATCGGATTTTCTATTAGCAGGGCCGGAGAAATTACAGGTGAACATACAGTAAGTTTTGTTTCTGATAATGATAGAATTGATTTAACTCACAAAGCTTATAACAGATCTATATTTGTTAAAGGAGCATTAGAAGCTGCAAAGTGGATTGCAAATCAAACTCCTGGCAAATACTCAATGAAAAATGTCTTGGGTTTTTAATTTTTTTGAAAAATAATAATATAAATTCTATTTTTTTAATACTTTCCAAGGAATATAAAAATCCAAAAAGTGAATTAAAATCCATAAATGCATTTACCTTTTTGGTATCAGTTGTTCTTTCTGCTCAATCTACAGATGTCGCAGTTAACAAAGCTACTAAAGATTTATTTAAAATAGTTAAATCGCCATCTGATATGATTAATTTGGGTAAAGCCAAGTTGAAAAAATATATCAAAACCATCGGCCTTTATAATAACAAAGCTAATAATATAATTAATCTTAGTAAAACAATTATTAACAAATATAACGGAAAGATTCCTAAAGAATTTGACCTTTTAATTAAACTTCCAGGAGTTGGAAAAAAAACAGCAAGCGTTTATCAGAATGTTATATTACAAAAACCTAAAATTGCAGTAGACACACATGTATTCAGGGTATCAAATAGGCTAGGAATTGTTAAGGAGAAAAACACTGATAAGACTCAAGAGAGATTAGAAAAGATAATTCCAAATAAATGGAAGATGAAAGCTCATCATTTTTTAATTTTACATGGTAGAAAGGTGTGTCAATCACAAAAACCAAAGTGTGAAATTTGCAAAATCTCTTCTTTTTGTGATCATTTAAGTAAAAGTTTCTAAACAATAATTAATATCAGATTTTTTAGAAATTAAATTTCCTTTAAAGTCTCTTATTTCAAAATATCTTATTTTCTTCTTTATGTCATCTTTTGCGATATATGCATAAGCAATGCATATCTCATTCTCGAACCTCATTAAAATAGTATTACCACTTTCTCTTATAAATTCGGGCTCACCAAATAAGGATATAAGCTGGCTTGATTCTTTTCCTAGAACAGAAAATTTTAAAAGAGCTTTTTGTTGTTTGTTTCTTTTTTCTCTATCTTTCTTTTCTTTAATAATTTCTTCTTCTTCTTTTTTTACAATATTTTTATCTTTTCCAGACGAGGTAATGGTATTGTCGATACTTTTTATAGCCTTTCCTGCTTCTCTCGCAACTTTCACAGTTGCACAACTGTAAATAAATATTAAAAAAAGGCTGTAAATGATGATATATCTCATATAGTAATATTCTTATATGTTTACATTTAAAACTTATCAATGCTTACTATAATTAAGTCCCCTTTTTTAGAATCAAAATTATCAATTTTGAGAAATAGGAAAACCAACAATACAATTTTTAGAAGAACTATGGATGAATGTAGTTATCTAATCGCAGCAGATGTTTTAAAAAGCATACCTTTTAAAAAAATTAATGTCTTAACACCATTAAAAAAAACTACAGGTAAAAAAATTAAATATAGAATCGTTTTAGTACCTATTTTAAGAGCTGGGTTGGGCTTAGTAGAAGGATTTACTCGCTTACTTCCAGATGCAGAAAGAGGACACATTGGTCTCTATAGAGATGAACAAACCTACAGACCTGTTGAATATTTATGCAATCTCCCTAAAGCTGAAAATAAATTTTTTATAGTTTTAGACCCCATGTTAGCAACTGGTAATTCGTCTGCCGCAGCGATAAAATTGCTTTCAAAATCAGGCATAAAATTAAAAAACATATTTTTAGTTTCTCTATTAGCCGCACCAGAGGGTGTCAGATTTTTGGAGTCTAAGTTCAAATCTCTTAAAATTTTTACAGCTAGTAAAGATGAAAAGTTGAATTCCAATAAATTTATTGTTCCTGGCTTGGGAGATGCTGGTGACAGATATATGGGTACATAATTAACCCCTAATCCACAGATATCTTTAGATATTCATAAGATCTTTTTGACTTACATATCGATATTTAGGAATATAGCGCATATATAATCTTTATAATCTTTGATCAGAGGAAATAATATGAAAAAAATTTTAAATATAATTATAGTTTCTTTCGCCCTTGTTTTTTCAACAAGTTCGTTTGCAAACAAGATTGGTGTTATTTATGACTCCGGAGGAAAGTTTGATAAATCATTTAATGAACTTGCTTATAAAACAGCTCTAAGAGTTCAGGATGAGCTAGGTTGGGAAATGGTTGAATTCGAAGCTGCTAATAATACACAAATTGAACAAGGAATGAGAAAAGTTGCAGACAGAGGTGCAACACTAATAGTAGGTATGGGTTTTGCTCAAGCTGATGCAGTTGCAGCTGTAGCGCCAGATTATCCAGATACTAAATTTGTTGCCGTTGACGTTTGTTGGTTGGAAGATCCAGCTAGCAACATTTACCAAGCTTGTTATAAAGAACACGAAGGCTCTTTCTTAGTTGGTATGATTGCAGCAATGGCTTCAAAATCAGGAACAGTTGGTTTTGTAGGTGGTATGGACATTCCCTTAATTAGAAAATTTCAAGGAGGGTATGACCAAGGTGCAAGATATGTTAACCCTGATATAAGAGTTCTTGGAAATATGACTGGGACAACTGTTGAGGCATGGAACAATCCCACTAAGGGAGCAGAGTTAGCAAAAGCACAAATTGATAAAGGTGCTGACGTTGTTTATCAAGCCGCAGGAGGCACTGGTATTGGAGTGCTTCAAGCTGCTGCAGATGCTGGAGTTTTGGGTATAGGAGTAGATTCAAATCAGAATTGGATGCATCCAGGAAATATGCTAACATCCATGTTAAAACGCTTGGATCTAACTATTTATGAACAAGCTGAAAAAACTGCAGCAGGAACATTTGAGTCAGGAATTCACATTTTAGGTCTTGCTGAAGGTATGGTTGGATATGCCACAGAAGATGGCTTAGTAACATCTGAAATGGAAGCCGCAGTTAAAGCTGCTTCCCAAGGAATAGTTAACGGCTCAATTACTGTTGAGGATTGGTCACAACAATAATAATAAATTGTGTTGGTGAGACCGATAAATTATACTATATAATTTTATGGTCTCACCTATTTTAGAACTATCAAACATAAATAAATCCTTTGGCCATGTTCAGGCCAATAAGAATATTAATTTAAAAATTAATAAAGCAACAATTCATGGAATAATTGGTGAAAACGGTGCGGGCAAATCAACTTTAATGAGTATAGTTTATGGTTTTTATCAAGCAGATTCTGGAACTATAAGTATAAATGGAAACAAATTAAATTTAAAATCCCCACGAGACTCAATTGAAAATGGTATCGGAATGGTACATCAACATTTTATGCTTGTAGAAAACTTTTCTGTTTTAGAAAATATAATTCTAGGTTTTGAGGGAGAATTTATATTTGGAAAGAAATTAGAAGATGCAAAACAAAAATTAAACAAAATATGTGAAATTTATAAATTAAACATTGATTTAAATTCAATCATTTCAGATTTATCTGTTGGATTTAGACAAAGAGTGGAAATTCTTAAAGCCTTGTATCGAGGAGCAGAAGTTCTTATTTTGGATGAGCCAACAGGTGTGCTGACACCTCAAGAAGTAGATGAGCTTTTCAAAATACTCAGATCTCTTCAAGAAGAAGGCAAAACTATAGTTTTAATTACTCATAAATTAAATGAAATTATGAGCTTAACAAGTGATGTTACGGTTATGCGCCAAGGAACAGTTGTTGGTCATAAGAAAACACAATCAACAAACAAAGAAGAGCTTGCAGAAATGATGGTTGGAAGAAGCGTATTATTAAGAATCAAAAAAAGTAAGTCAAAAAAAGGGGAAACAATATTTAAAGTTAGAAACTTAAAGGTAAAAGATGATCTTGATGTATTGAGGGTAAAAAATGTAAATTTTGAAATTCATGAAGGAGAAATTCTTGGTTTGGCAGGGGTTACAGGCAATGGACAGACAGAGCTATTAGAAGCTTTATCAGGAATAAGAAAAATCGAATCAGGTGAAATTCAGATATTCAACCAAACTGTTTCTGATCAAAATAAGTTTTTAAATCCTAAGGATTTAAAAGAAAAAGGGCTGGCACACGTTCCGGAAGATCGACAAAGAATGGGTCTCATTACTGATTTTAAGGCCCATGAAAACTTAATCTTTGGATACCATCATCAGCCGCCATTTTCTAGATCTTCAGTTTTGATCGAAGATGCAATATTGAATTATTCTCAAAAGGTAATGCAAGATTATGATGTAAGACCCCAATCACCTGATTTAATTACTTCTAATTTTTCTGGAGGAAATCAACAGAAAATAATTTTAAGTCGTGAATTAAATAAAAATCCTAAAATTTTATTAGTAGGTCAACCAACAAGAGGCGTTGATATTGGTGCTATTGAATTTATTCACCAAAGATTAATAGATATGCGCGATAAAGGTGCGGCAATACTTTTAGTATCGGTAGAATTAGAAGAAGTTTTATCTCTTTCAGACCGCATTGTTGTAATGTTTGATGGTAAAATTGTTGGAGAAAAAAATAATGAAGGTGTAACTGATCGTGAAATAGGGTTGTTAATGGCGGGAATTTCTTGATGTCAACTTTAGTTGATAAATCCAAAGTTCCTTGGTGGGTTTCAAATGTTATTGTCCCACTAGTTAATTTAACATTAGCTCTCATTGTATCAGGACTATTTATTTTCATAGCCGGAGAGAACCCGATTCAAGCTGTTAAGTTAATTATATATGGATCTTTTGGCTATATAGAAGGCTTTGCATATACACTTTATTATGCAACTAACTTTATTTTTACAGGACTGGCATTTGCAGTAGCTTTTCATTGTAGACTTTTTAATATAGGTGGAGAAGGACAAGCTTATCTCGGAGGTCTTGGGGTTTTTTTAGTAGCAATTAATTTTAGTTTTCTACCTGTTCCTATAGTTTGGTTGCTGGCTATTTTAGGGTCAGCTTTATTTGGAGCACTTTGGGCTTTGATACCCGCTTACTTACAAGCTTACAGGGGAAGCCATGTTGTTATTACAACAATAATGTTTAACTTTATTGCTTCTGCGCTTATGGTTTTTTTATTAGTTGATGTAATAAGGGACACAAATCAAATGGGACCACAAACTGCTTCAGTAGCAAAAGAGCTTTGGTTCCCAATGTTTAGAGATATAACACAACTTTTTGGGATTAAAACAAGATACTCCCCTTTGAATATTTCTTTTTTACTTGCAATTTTTGCATCTTTTTTTGTTTGGTTCTTAATTTGGAGAACAAAATGGGGATATGAGATGAGGGCAGTTGGCCATAATACAAAGGCAGCAGTCTATGCAGGGATTTCTCCCAACAGAAATATAATTATTGCTATGTTAATTTCAGGGGCTTTAGCCGGGATGTTAGGAGTAAATGAAATTCTAGGCGTTCACCATAGAGTGATTGTTAATTTTCCTGCTGGTTACGGATTTACTGGTATTGCAGTAGCGCTGATGGGAAGAAACCATCCGATAGGTATTTTTTTAGGAGCTTTGCTGTTTGGAATTCTTTATCAAGGAGGCTCAGAAGTAACATTTGATATGCCTAACATATCTAGATATATGTTTGTAGCTGTCCAGGGTGTAATAATATTATTTAGTGGGGCTTTGGAAAATTTATTTAGACCTCAGATTGAAAGTTTTTTTGTCAAACGACTTAACAAGGAAGATTTAGTATAATGGAGTTTGTTTCTGATATTGTTTCGTTACTTAGTGCTACTTTAAGAATTTCTACCCCTTTAATTTTTGCAGCGATGGCAGGGCTATTTGCTGAAAGATCGGGGGTTATTGATTTTGGTTTAGAAGGAAAAATGCTAGCTGCTGCTTTTGTTGCAGCAACCGGTTCATATTTTTTAGGTTCACCATGGTTCGGATTAATACTTGCTATTGTTGCTTGTGTAAGCCTTTCATTATTGCATGGTTTTGCATCAGTAACACACAAAGGTGACCAAGTAGTTTCTTGTGTAGCAATAAATATTTTAATGATAGGGCTGACTACTGCATTAGCAGCAGCTTGGTTTGGACAAGAAGGCCTAACCCCCACCTTAAATGATGAACAAAGATTTTTTGAAATTACCCTTCCTTTTGCTGACAGCCTTAGATCTGTTCCGATTATTGGTACAATCTATTCTGAAATAATAAGCGGACACTACATTTTTGTATATATTGCCTATACTTTAGTCCCAATTGTTTATTGGGTAGTATTTAAAACTAGTTTTGGTTTGAGACTGCGTGCAGTTGGAGAAAATCCAAGCGCAGTAGATACAGCTGGTATAGGCGTCTATTCAATGAGATATAAAGCCCTAATGATAAATGGAGTTTTAGTTGCTTTTGCAGGCGCATATTTATCTACCGCAATTAATGCAAATTTTTTTAGAGAAATGTCAGCTGGCAGAGGATATTTAGCTTTAGCCGCATTAATATTTGGCAAATGGCATCCAAAAACTGCTTTATTGGCGTGTTTATTATTTGGCTTCACAGATGCTCTACAAATACGATTGCAAGGAGTTGAGTTACCGTTAATTGGAATAATACCAGTACAATTTATTCAAGCAATACCATATATTTTGACTGTAATATTATTAGCAGGTTTTGTGGGCAAAGCAATTGCTCCAAGAGCTATAGGCCAGCCATATATTAAAGAAGGATAAAAAAATATTTAATAAAATTTAATGGACTATTTCTCATTGGGATTTTTAACAGGTTTGAGTTTAATTCTCGCAATTGGTGTGCAGAATATTTTTGTAATAGAACAAGGATTAAAAAAACAATATGTGTTTTTAGTTTGTTTTATTTGCTCCATTTCTGATTTAATATTAATTTTTTTTGGAATATTCATTTTTTCAATTTTTCAGAATTTTTTTTCATTATCAATTGAAATTATATTAAACGTTTTACTTATTTTATTTTTATTGAATTTTATTAAAAATAAGTGGAAAGAAAAAATTAAATATACAAATTTTTCTATTCAAAAAAAACCTAGCACCTGTATTGAAATTATTTTAAAAACTCTTGGATTCACATATCTTAATCCCCATGTTTATTCGGACACTGTTTTTTTTATTGGCAATTTTTCTAAAAATTTTGAATTTTTTCACAAGGTGTATTTTGGAATGGGCACTTCTTTTGCGTCCTTAATTTTCTTTTTTTTAATTGGTTATTTAGCAAATTATTTTTCTAATTTTTTAAACTCTGCTAAAGTTTGGAAAATTATTAATAACTTTATAATTATTTTTATGACCATTTTTGTAATTTTAATTTTAATAGATACTTTTAATTTATTTCTAAAAATTTAAAATCTTTTATATTTTCCATTCAGCAGGGGCTAATTCAAAATCTTCATAATTAAAAGCTGGTGAAACAGTGCAGCCTATAAAAGACCATTCACCCATTGATTTCATTCCAAACCAAGTCTCAGATTTTACAACATAATGAAAAAGTTGCCTGTTGCTATAATTTCTTCCTAAGATAACATTAGAAACATCTTTCATATTTTTTGATAGATATATTATTATTGGATCACCATCATAAAAGTGTAGAATTTCATTCTTTTTTAACCTATGCCAATGAGAAACATCCTCTTTTTTAAGAAGATAATAAATAAGACTTACATTATCTTGTTCATCCCTAAAACTTTCAGAAAAATAACCTCCTTCTGGATGAGGTATTAATTTAAATTTTTTAATAAGATCATCGGGATTATTCATTTACAATATTCTATCATATTATAAATAATTATATGTAATAAAATTTTTAAAAAAAATGAACGAATATAATAAAAAAATTTTTTTAGCCCTAAAAAATCTAAATGATTTTGATTTAATTCAACCTGATAATTGCAAAATATCAAGACTTGGAGGATTAACGAACTTTGTTCATCTGGTAGAGACTAAAATAGGAAATTTTATTGTTAGAATTCCTGGAGAGGGAACTGAAGAATACATTAATCGTAAAACCGAGTTAATTAATGCAACTGCAGCTTGGCGCGCAGGAATTTCTGCTGAAATTTTGTGGGCAAATTCTAAAACAGGTGTAATGATCTCAAGAAAAATTGAAGATGCTGAGACTATGACGCCTTCCTTATTTAGGACTCGTTCTGGATCTCCAAAAAGAGCAGGTGAAGCATTTTCCAAACTTCACAACTCAGGTGAGAATTTTGAATTTAGATTTGAACTATTTGATATGATTGATAATTACTTAAGTGTCTTATCTACAAAGGATGTAAAATTTCCAGAAGGTTATCATGATATTGTTAAAGCCGCCGATCCAATTAAAGAAACTTTAAAAGCCAAACCAATAAAACTAGCTCCTTGTCATTGCGATCCTCTTTGTGAAAATTTTCTTGATGATGGAAATAAAATGTGGATTGTAGATTGGGAGTATTCTGGAATGAATGATCCGCTTTGGGACCTAGGCGACTTGTCTGTAGAAGCGGGTATGAATGAAGATCAAGAATATGAGTTATTGTTGTCTTATTTTGGCAAAGATCCTACTGCAGAGCAGAAAGCTAGAGTTGTTATATACAAGGCAATGTGTGACTTGCTCTGGACCCTATGGGGACTTATTCAACTTGCAGATGGAAATAAGGCTGATGATTTTTGGTTATATTCAACAGAACGTTTCAAAAGATGCAAGAATCTTATGCAAAAACCAGATTTTGACAGCCACATTAAAGCTATTATGTAGTTTTATTTTATCATAGTATGAAAGATAATATTTTAAACAAATGATAACTCGAGAGCCACGATCAGTATCTGAAAATTTTCAGAAATTATACATTGCTGCAAAAGAAGTTCGCCTTAAAGCTTATGTTCCATATTCAAAATTTTTAGTTGGCGCGGCTATACTAACAGAAAAAAATAATATAGTAGCTGGATGCAATGTTGAAAACGCTGCTTATCCGCAAACACAATGTGCTGAAGCTACAGCCATAGGGAATATGATAAGTCAGGGTGACCGATTTATTCATGAGCTTGTAGTTGTTGGAAGTGGAAAAAAATTATGCTCCCCTTGTGGAGGCTGCAGACAAAGAATTAGAGAGTTTGCAGCTTTAACAGTGCCTATACATATGTGTGATGAAAATGGTTTTCGCAAAACTTTAACATTGAAAGAATTGTTGCCCGAAGCTTTTGGACCTGAAAATTTATAATGTTAAAATCATCTAAAATTATTTTAAAAAAAATAAAAATTAAACCTGAAATTGCTGTAATACTAGGTAGTGGTCTAACAAACTTTTTCAAATCTAATGAGATTAAAGAAAATATACCTTATTCAAAACTTCCAGACTTTATAAAACCTACTATAAAAGGACATTCGGGCAATCTTGTTATGGGTACAATTTCAAAAAAAAATGTAATTTGTATGTATGGTAGATCACACATTTATGAAGGAAATCATCCTAAAGATTTAAAGGCACCCATTAGGGTTTTAAAAGATATTGGATGTAAAATATTGATTATTACGAATGCTGCAGGTAGCTTAAATAAAAAAATAAAAAGTGGAGGCCTGGTATTAATTAAAGATCATATAAATTGGAGCGGATTTAATCCTTTAATAGGGCCAAATGATGAAAATTATGGACCAAGATTTAATGATATGTCTGATGCCTATAATTTGCAATTAAGAAAAAAAATTCAAAAAGTGAGCAAAAAAAGCAAAATAAAACTCAATGAGGGTGTTTATGCAATGTATTCAGGGCCTAATTTTGAAACCCCTGCTGAAATAAATGCATTAAAAACTCTAGGATGTGATGTAGTAGGCATGTCCACTGTACCCGAAGTTATAATAGCAAATCATTGCGGAATTAAAACTATAGCTATTA
>MDTE01003260.1_pt1 | contig 16984 bp, 18 predicted proteins | sample 811231 | NCBI WGS metagenome assembly MDTE01 (sample SAMN05326651, study PRJNA326480) | marine metagenome | isolation source: seawater | place: Indian Ocean: Red Sea | collected 2010
CCAATGTTGGAAGCACGGTTTGTCAACGATGCGACCTCTTTCAAGCGTCTCATCGATTCTATAAAAGACATAGTTAAAGAAGTGAATCTGGTATGGACACCAGAAGGAATAAGAATGCAGTCCATGGATTCGTCACACGTTTGTCTAGTTTTATTTTTTCTACCAAAACAAGAGGCGTTTAGTCACTACACGTGCAATTCCGAACATGTTGTAGGACTTAGTCTAATATCACTTCAGAAAGTTTTAAAGTTGTGCAACAATGATGATATTTTGTCACTTCATTATGACACATCTAGTCAAAAACTTCAACTATTATATGAGTCTCAAAAGGGGTCATCCATTTCACATTTTGATTTAAACTTATTGGATATTGATGAAGAATCGCTTTCGATACCAAACGTAAACTATGATACTACAGTTGTAATGCCCTCTTTTGAATTTTCAAGGATTTGTAATTCGTTCAAAGATTTAGGAGATACGATTGAGATTTCTTCGGGAAAACATGGAATAAAATTTTCATTTTCAAGTGATGTTACATCGGGTAATGTTACTATTTCAGATTCTTCCATGTCGGATTCAAATGAAGCAACATTCGTAAAAGTTGAAAAACCAACAACTGTTAGTTTTTCGTTAAAGTACCTTTGCATGTTTACAAAGGGTGGAATCTTGGCACCAACGGTAAAAATCATGATTTCCGAAAATATGCCAATGGTTGTGGAATATGCCTTCAAAGAAGGTCATGTTACATACTATATGGCTCCAAAAATGGAGGACTAAAAATATAAAATATAAAAAAAATGGACACCAAAGAAATCGAATGGGAACGAACGATGATGGCCAAACACATCTCTCATACCAACGAAATTTTACCAATACATGTAAAATTTCCAACAATTGAATGTGGCGAATCTTTTATAAAAACTTGTGATAAGGCAATACTATTTTTCGACAAACCTACAGGCTTGTATAAAAGGTATGCACAACAAGTAAAAGAAATACTTGTAAAAATATTATCCAAAATATTAGTTCCAGAGATGCGTTTGGATGATTATGAGTACAATTTCACTTTTGAAAATGGAAAATGCATATTAAATGTTGGCAAAACAGTTGATACACAATTTTGTTGTATCTATTGTGTTCATTTTGGGACTGATAAAACACATGTAATCATAAAAAGAATAAGTGTTGGAATAAACAAAAAACCGGTAACGTTGAAACCGTTCGACTTATATGATAGAAAAGTAATTGCCGAAGACTCTGTAAGGAGAATTAAAGGTAAGTTTTTATGTACACCAACTGTTAAAAGAACAAATACGCATATGAACAATCCTTTATTTTACGAGCACATTGAACACACAAATTTATATAGACCTCCAGTGTTGAAAAGACAACCTTCTTGTTGTAGGATATCAAGAGAATAAGTTTTATATAAAATTTAATTTTTAATTGTAATCAAAACTGGTAATTTTTTAAAATTGATGCCATCAAACATTTATATATTTTTACATATATTTATATGAATTATGCTAAAGAAAAAAAAAGACATTACCGAGTACGGGGATCGAACCCGCGGCCACAAGGTCAAGAGCCCTGCGCTCTACCAACTGAGCTAACCCGGCATATTTACATGTAGTACTATAAAAAAAATAGTATTTGAACGTACTTTACAAACTTTGTAATGAATGACAATGGTTTCTTGTGTCTGATTCTACACTCGTGTATTCTTTCTTGCCTTCTATATCCACAAAAAAAATCTTATTCGAAAATTACAATTTGTACCCATACAACTAAAAAGTTTAACACTCGTATATTATATTTTAATAATAGTTTAGTTGTTAAGTTCTAATCAATCTCCTCCATATCTGTTTTTGTATCGAAAGGTGTAACGACATCTGTAAATAACAAACGTGCCCATTCGGATACTTTTGCTTTTCTATTTATTTTTTCTTGAATGTCTGTGAAAAATTTATAATCAATCAATTGCGTTATGGACATTAACTGCGTCCATGATTTTTTGGCACTTTGTGAAGAAAGTTTGGCAAAAAGTACTCCAACTTGGTTAACTAGTGTATAAAGTGTGTCTTGTAAATCAAAAGAAATATGATTCAAAATATAATATTTTTCAAGGATGGTATCCATATCACATGTAATCAAAAATCTTTTTTCCGACATTATGTCAACTTGTGGATATGTTGCATCGATGTAATATCTTAACGTACGACTTTTACCGGGAAACTGTATATCAACATATAACATATTGTGAGGCAACTTTCCATTATGAAGATATCCTGGACCGGACCCTACATTTTCAGTTTCATCACCTGCAAATATACATTGTGAAATTATACCTTCTTTATAAGGTATCTGTAGAGGATTTGTGTTTATATTTGCGTAACAATTGACCCATCCCCAAGAAATCACAGTGCCCAAGCCCACACCTTTTTTATTAATTTTTACAAGACCTCCTGACGTTGTTATTTGATTTATTAAAAGCAACAGTAGAAAGGTATTAAATGTACACCGTTCCAAAGATTGCATATAAGCATCTATATACTTTTTAGGAACTTCTTCAGAAACAAAATTGTACAATGTCTTCGAAGCTTCTTGTTTTTCCCTGTCATAATTTACTAATGACTCTGCACCTTTTTCATTTGCATCTACCACAAACACAACAGGGTGTTCTTTTTTAGACGCCCAAACAATCTCAGAAAGATCATCTGTATATTTTTCTAGTACTTTACGGTTTACATTTATAAATTTATTATTAAACTTGAATGCTGAAATTACTGATTGTTGCCGTATGTTCATTTTTCCTAATAGAGACATGTTATTACCATCAGGATTCAAACAGTAATTGAGGATATCCATAAGACTGACCGTATCACGTGGTATTGGACGAGACTCTTTTGAAAGTGACGCCCTAAACGAAATAGAATCCAACTTTTTTACTTGTTTCATTTATGTTTTTAAAAAAAATAATAAAAAATTTACAACAAAGTACATCATGGCTTAATGTTTTCAACTACTGAAAAAAATTGTCGTTCAAAATTATACTAATATTTAATTTATAATGTAAATGTCATCATGTCCGAGTGGTTAAGGAGATGGACTTGAAATCCATTGGGCACTGCCCTCGTAGGTTCGAATCCTACTGATGACGATAAATATTTTTTTTTAGTATGTTGGAAATAAAAATACAAAGTAATAAAATACTAATAACTGTCACAATAATACAACAATACCTATTGTCATGAGTAATTATGATCCTGTATTGAATCACACCAGTTCTGCATTTCTTAATATTTTAATTAAGTGTAATCTGATAGTTGCGATGGTATATTTATAAATTATTTTAGTATACGGTATATCTAAAATAAAAATACATATTATAATACTAAACTAAATGAATTTAAGTAGAAACGTTCTTCACTATGTCAAGTGTTCAATACAAATTCAAAATACAGCGCCTATCCACATCAATGATTTCATGTGTGGTACGTCTTTATGTCAAACATTACCTATTGGTCAAATGATGATACAAATTGTTCGTTTTATGGCACTCTTGTCTTCGCCTACATTCAATGTTAAATCAGATAGCGCAAAAACCATGAAGTGGACAAGAAAATTGAATTGTGACAAAGTTGACGCATGGACCTGTCTTTTTGGAAAACCAAAGTATCATTGTCCCGGAGGCATGTATAAACTACCCGGAAATAAAACATTGATTGCTCTGGCGTTACTAGATTCAATTTTTTTAGAATCCCGTCCCTTTTCACCATATCTCGAACAGAAATTTTTACACCATAAACCAATAAACTATTACAAAAAAGTTAATGTTTCAATTCACATAAGGGGTGGGGATTCCTGTGATATAAAGTTGAACAGTCCGGTAAGCGAGAATGCATTTCGAGTAAGCCGTATAGCGAATTGTAGTGAATTCGGTAGACATACGACTAAAGAAAAATGCTTCTCAAGAACATGTATTTCTCCAAAATATTATAGGAAACTTTATAATAATTTATCAAAACAGTACTCTATTGATAGAATATTGTTGGCGACAGACACAGAAGACGGAATCAATGCTTTTCGCGATTTAAATAATATTATCGTTAATTCCATGAACAGAGAACAGTTAAATTATGGAAATGGCTGGATTGAAAAAAGAAATGATATCAATACTTCAGATGTTGTAGTAAGTGCTTTATCAGATATTCGATTATTATCTAGTGGACATTTATTCATTGGCGCGACATGTAGTTACTTTTCGCGTTTGATATGGAATCTCATGGTGGCGAAAAATGGTCATGACATACCATATTGGTCTGTTGAAAGTTGTGCTCCTAATCTTTACAAACAAGATGTGAGCAAATCATTATATTTACAAACAGAGAAATCTGATATCCTTCCAGAACAAAGATGGCGAATGGCACACTTTAAGTACAAAAGCCAACGGAGCAACTTTTTGAGAATCAGTCGAATGCACTTATAAATTTATTCGTTAACTATTATTACTCTTTTTAGTTTATAAATTTAAAGACAAATGGAGATGTGTGACATTTGTTGGGAACCCAAATATTTGTATGACTTACCTTGCAAACATAAATTTTGTCCGCAATGTTTGTCCAATCATTTTAGATATGACGCACGTTGTCCTACATGTAGAAGCATTATATACGATTCCAAACCACAATTGGTATCTTTTTCAAAAACAGACACATACAGTGTTGAGATAACAAAGATGCCAAAGCATGGTATCGGTATTATCATGAAACTGCAAGACGATAAAGTGTGTGTTACAGGAATTAAGAGATGGAGTTTGGCATCACAAAAAAAAATTAAAAAAGGAGACATATTGTTATCTATTAACGGTATCCCTATAAAGCAAATAAAATGCGTGCATCAAATTCTTTCATTACCCGATAAAAGATTTGTTCTGTTTTTTACTAAACCAACTTCACCTTTAGCAATTACAAATAACTAAAAATATTAAAAATTTATAAAAATGGAGAATTCACAACCGCAGTTGAAGCAGATCATGGAGGTGCTTGTGGCTACAGTAATCCTGAGAATCACAAGGCGTCACAGTGGAAACCGTAAAGTAATTATATTGTTCTATTTTTTGTATTGAATAACTAATTCTATTGTTTCAGTATAAAAAATAATAGTATTACACGTATGGAAGTAACAAATTTGAAATATTGTTCAATGGCATCTCCGAAACCAACGGATTGAACTCAACTACGTCAATAGACAACAGTTTTTTTGTGTTATAAACAGTTTTAAATATGTTTGAAACCGTTTTTAAATCAAGACCGTCTTGTACGGGTGTATTTACAGATGGCATAATGGATGGATCTAAACAGTCGACATCAAAACTTATATGTATTTTATCATACATTTCAGTCCATTCTTTAAGTTCGGTATATGAACTAAGAATATGCATATTATATTTCTGGAATCTGTCGAATTCTAGACAATCCAAATCCCGCAATCCATAGTACGCAAATTGATTTGTTTCCAAAGCAGTACCATACATTAACGATTCCAATGTGTGACCACATAGAACAGATACCGGTACACCATGTAAATTTTTTGTAGGTGATGTCTCGACAGTGTTGAAATCAGCGTGTGCATCCAACCACAAGACTCCAAGTTTTTCACCTAAGCTTTGACAGTAAGTGTTCGATGCAAAAATACTTGGTATCGCGACAGAATGATCACCTCCTACTGTCATTGGCATACTTCTAGATGTAAGTGTATCCCATACTTTGAAATAAACATTTCCAAAGGTTTCTCTTGGAGTTGTCACTTTTATGTCAAATGACTTTGTTGGATACATCTTAGCTTCCAACATGTCAGGAAATAAACTTGATCCTCTTTTATTCGCACCTGCATCAAACGGTACTTTTATCATGTTAAAAGATAGTATAGTGTAAACAATATATATCATTTTATTAAAAAAAAATTTAATATAAACTGATGACAACATATTTCGGATCAAACATACCAAAAATATAATGCCAACGCTTTCCACATTCGACTTGCTTAACGACGAATCCCCTTCTGGAACCTACAAGGTCAATGATGATTCATACGTTATTTTGAAACGACAAAGTGACAACAAAATAAACTTTGACGATACAATTATAAATGAAATGATTGAATTCATGTACAAACTTCCTCCGATTCCCAACCCGATGCGTCCTTCGACATTTTTAAAACGTGCACAAGCTACTTTTTCTCCAATAAACTATGACTTCGGACAGAAAACAATAACTTTACCTTATGACGACAAAGTTCCCAAGGTTGTACAAACGTGCAAGACTATTGTAGAAAATACACTTCGAGAATACAACTTTGATAAATCATACAATGGGAGTCATGTTTCGATGTATCCAGATGGAAATGCGGGTGTAGATCCTCATGAAGATAATGAAGATGTGATAGATCAAACTGTTCCAATTGCGTCTATTTCTTTTGGTGAAACTAGAAAGTTTGCGTTTTATCGCCATCAGACATCTGAGGAAAGAAACAAACAGCTGGAAAAATCAAAGGCAAAAGTAAACCCAGCACCAAAACCCGTTAAAATTGTATCGACAAATTTACATAATGGTGATGTACTTTTAATGGTAAATATGCAAAAAATTGGAATACTTCATGGAATCGTCAAAGACTCCAAGGTCAAAAAGCCTCGTCTCAACCTGACGTATAGAAGGTTTTTGAATCCAAATGCTTAAACATAATTATATATGCATTATTAATTTATTTTATTAACAATAAATGGCCTTGTCAAATTGTAAAAAAGATGTCGTTACAAACTTGTTTATGATGTTAAATAGTAATGAAGTGTATAACAATAGATTGATAGAACGTGTAAAAACAGATTCTTCAACATATGCACAATTATCTCTTATTTCAGAACAAATGAACTTGTTGAAAACTCAAGCTGCTAGTATTTTAGAAAAACACATGTTGTCTAACGAAGCAAATAGTGCTAAATGTACGTGTAAAAAAACACCAGGCAATCACTACTACCTGTATCGACACAACAATGAACTCATTCTTTCATTGGTATCACCGGAAGATGGTATAAATTATGATACTTTTTTATGTAAATATTACTATGATTTCGACTTTATTATGAAACCTGTTAATTAGATTATTAATTCTATGGTGGGTATAAAAAACTTTCCATATTTTTTTATAAAGTTATTGAGACTCTATCGTGTATCGATCTAATTTTTGTTTTGTATTGAAACGACTGTTCAAACACTATTTAAAGATTTCAAATCTCGACGCCGTTGTTTGATCCAGTGCGTCGAAAGGAGTGACGACCACAACAACCAACGACGATGCACCCTATCGCTTCCATTCTTCAGAACATCAACTCCGAGTATGATAACATTCGTTTTCTCGCGCGCGTTGTTCCGCAAAGATCTCTTCCTGAATCTCACAAGTTTTTCCATTCTCGGTTTACCACTCCAATGCTCGAGTACCTTCCCAATCGATTTGCACCAGACTTGAAACCTTGTTACGACTTTTTGAATGGAAAGTTTCCATCCAACTGTTATCAGACAAATCAGATTTGTGGCAAGGATCTTCCAGATGACATTATTAATCTTCATCAAGGGTTTGAAGAAATTCGTCCCAACGGACGGTATATAATCGTCACGTATATTCTTAAAAAGAAGACGATTTCAGACGTCGAAGAACCTGCCTACAAGAGGCACAGATCTTCGCCGGTTTGGTCCGATGATGATGAATAGTAGAGTAAATACATACACCGTTGTCAGCAGTTGGGATGTCTACCACTTGTGTTATTCACATATTATGATAATTTTATACTTGTAAAAAACATGTTTACAGTATTAAACTTAAAATATTATCATTTCATAAATGTCAGTAGAATACATATAAGTTTATAACATACTTTATTTCCAGGGAAGCGTCTGATCTCCTTTTCTTATTTGTTGTTTTAGTGTATTTTTTAAACTCATGATTTCATCGATAGAAGAAAATGTATCGAGTTTAGTTTGAATATATTCATTATATTTTGCATGTCCCCCATTGTGAACCAAACGTGATGTATTTCTATTTGGTGCTGATGGAAGCATCATTAAATTTAAATTTCCTTCTATACAATAACCTGAACTTAATACCGCGGCATGACTTTTGTACTGTCTTGGTATTATATGATGAATTTGAACAGTGTTCGTCAACTTGAATCTGTTTTTATAATATCTAAAGTTTCTAGAAATTATAAGAATAAGTAGTTCCAACATTTATATGATTTTATATATAAGATTACAAAAAGTGTGTTATTTCAAATCAAACACAATACATCCAGTTTTTCATGAAGCTAGTAATGAAGCTAGTAATGAAACCAGTAATGATAAACCTCAAACTTGAAGCTTCATTTCCAATAAATATTATCACTAAATAATTTTTTAAGTTTTCTCCAAATGCATTGTGCAAAATTTTTTTTTATCGCTTTTATGGAGAGATACATCGCTTATTTATCATAAGGTGAGAACACGCAAGGATTTCTTTTACCTTCACGGATACTTTCAGTGCAATAACAACAACAAAATAAAAATACTTTTTAATGAAAAGATTAAACAAAACGGACATGAAAGAACAAAACACGCAAGAGACAAAGAATTAAGATCAAAACCATTTGACTGTCAGAAATAATACTAGTCAAATTTCTCCCAAATGCATCGTGTAAAATATATTTATTTTTTATAATTAATTATAAAAAAATGAATTTATTGTTAATTCCATTCTTTTGTGCTCTTTCAAGCTATAAAATTGTGGTTCTTACTTCAAACAGATTGAACACACTTAAAAAAAATTTAAAAAATATTAATAGTGTGTTCGGACATTTGGATTATGAAATCCATATTTTTGTGGATATTCCTTTGCAAGGTTCAAATATAAAAACAATAAATTTTGTTAAAGATGTCTCTTTACAAAATGACCAAACAAACATGTTTATATATTCACGGCACATGGGATCACGGACAGTATGGCTTTCTGTATTATCTATGAAACCACCTTTCTTGCTTTTAGAAGAAGATGTGTTTATAACAGAAAACACTGAAAAATGGTATGATTTTTGTTTAAAAAATATGGAAACTCACAGACAACTTTTGGGTTGTTCGTTTTCGACGCAACCCACGGTGGCTGTCATCGGTTCACCGTATAAAATCAATTATAATAGTTCATACACATATCCACTTATAGGTTCTCATGGTTTCATGATTTCTCCTTATCATTTTTCAAACTTTATAAACTATTTACAAACACGTAAAGAACACCTACTTCAAATACCAGGTTTGATAACAACTAAATGGTATAATAACTTTAAGAAGAAAAAAATAGAAAAAGAAAGAATGCCTGAAATCGAACTAGTATCATATTCTTATCACAATAATCTAACCGTTTTATATCCACCAACAAATAATCCATTCAGCATTCATTGTGCCATGCTTCATGGAAAGGATATGCTCAAACCAAAATGCTTAAAGCGTTTAAAAAATACTTACTTTCCTAAAGCAATAAAGTTTCCTCGTTTAGATTGGGATGCAAAATGTATTTCTGATTGTAAATTGGTGTAATTAAAACAAGAATCCGGAAATTCAATCTCTTCATTCTTCCACTTTTTGTACATAATAATAAAAAAGTATTTACCATTTGTAAGTAAAAATAAAAACTAAATAATATTGATTAAGGACAAAAGTGTGTCAAATATTTGCAATTGGATAGACATACCGACCCATTCCAGTTGTATTTACACAAAATGTCAAATTCATTCCAAAGAGAATTTCTCCATCCTAAAAAATTTATCCATTTCATACTATTCATTATTGGAACAATAGAATGTGCCCATTTTTTTTTGTAGCGCAGTGCATCATGTATGAAACCAGACATTGTATTGGGAAGAATCTTTTTATCAACAGATTCTTTATAAATTAAATAGTTATTAGTGTATAATTCGTCTATTAGATTTTGAATTATATATTTCTTATAATAATAATCGTCTGTTGAATATTTTTTCATTAATATCCAATTTCCATAGTAGTGGTATTCACCTTGCATTCCATGCTCAAAATTTAAAATAAGATTTGTTATACTTCGTGGATAATGAACTTTTATAACGTGTTTTAAGAAATCGTTCATTATGTTTCCATCATATAACCATAAATCTTCATAATAAGGTCGACTATAATTACAAGCTTTCAGAATGTCCCATTTTTCAGGTGATACACCCATGAAAATATGCATGCTTGTAGAATTATCATATCCATTATTACCCCAGCATTGGGTTTTTTTCTTTTTTACATGTGGCAAGATTGAAGGCCAAACATTTAGCCATGGTGAATTGTCAAACGAATTCATAAAATTGTTAAAGTTTATTTTTTTAATAAAAACGGATTCGGAATCTAAAACCCAAGTTATTTTGCAGGCATGTTTCGACCATAAATAATGTACACCAAACCATTTTTTGAGAATTTGATAACGACGTGACCAAGTTGTTGTTGTTGTTGAAATATTGTTAACAATATCATTATCACCAGGGCCCAATTTTCCGGAGTGATATCCAGAATTATCAGGAACTGGTAACCCCAACTGTCCTTTTTGTAAGTCAGTTGAAGAACTTTGGAAGTAATTTTTATTTTCAAGCAGTAAAAATTGAAGATAAAGAAGATGCACTTTATTACAATTTACAACCGAACAAAAAGCTTTCTTTTGGTGTTTTGTATCTAATACAAAGAATGGTTTATTATCAATATTATCCAGGAATCTTTCAGCTGTAATCATGAATCTAGAAACATATTTGAAATGAGGTGGATGGGTTGGTATCATCATACAATAATTTCTAGATGTTGAATTTAAACTTATATTCTGAACGATTGGAAGTCTATTATAATAATATTCGGAATGCATGTTTTTTAGATTTAAATAAAATAATTACATGGAATAAAATGCTATCAACATGTGTTGTGATACCATGTATACAAAAACACATTCCATTTCTAAACAACAGTATACAGAGTGTTGTAAGCCAAATAAACACGAATATAACTTCTATTATAGTAGAAGTATCTGGAAATACATGCCCAAACTATTTAGAAAAGGGAAACATACAAGTATTTTGTAGAAAAAATAGGATATTTGCAGGGGCTGCTAGAAACAGCGGATTAAAAAGATGCCCTATATCGGATTATATAACTTTTTTAGATGCTGATGATGAGTTGTTACCTTATTCTGTATACAGAATGGCGGAGCTTATGAAAAAAAGTAATTCAACAGTTGGATTGCATGATTATATTAAAAAATCACAAAAAATAATCAATGGGGAAAAAATTTTGAAATATTATGTAAATAAACTACCTCCATTTTTATTAGATGCACACATGGGTCATGTAACAATATCCTATGGAATAAAAACACGTCAAAATGAGAAAATGAAGAGGGGTCAGGATTCAGAATTCATAAAAGATTTAGTAACTCAAAAAAATAACGTTTTATACACTCCAGAAAAACTTTCAATATACAAACAATCCAAAGAGAGTGCTTGGAATTATACATAGATGGTTGATGTTATTGAGCGTTAATACTTTCATTTGTAAAATATATATATTTTATAAATGAAAGTATATATTATAGGAGAACGCAATAGTGGAACAAACTTTCTCGAATGGTGTATTCGCACCATGTTTAAATCCAAATATATTCCTGTTCATTCTCCATCACGTTTACCCTTCAAAGAAAACGATGGAAGTGGAGGCTATCATTCTAAACACATATTTAAATATGACATTTTTAATAACAATTGCACTCACCAAGATGTTTGGCTTTACATTCACAGAAATCCGTGCGATTGGAGTTATGCAATGTATAATAGGAAAACTAATGGATTCTATAATAAATCCTTAAACTTTGAAGATTTTCTAAGAAGTCCGTGGAATGAAGTCGTTACTAAACAGAAAATGAAAAACATTCTTCTACTTAGAAACAAAAAGGTTCATGTATATACCAAATTCACTAACTCGTGTATAAAACATAGATTTATAAATTTTAACGATTTCGTGAGAAATCCTGTGAAAATAATGAGAAATATTTCTGAAAAATATGGAATTGAGTTGACAAAATATGTGTGTCAACCTCGTAGTTTGACAAAGTATAACGCCATTAGTAAACAAACCATACAATACATTGAAGAAAAAACTGAAGAAAAATGTTCGGATTGCTGTTATCATATAGAAAAATACAAGGTTAATAGTATTCAGACAAGGAAAATTCGTGTTTAATAATAACTCTTTATTTTTGTGTTTAATTTAATAAATAAACTGTGTCCAAAGAATAGACTGTGATTACAATTCAAAAAATACATGGAGAAATAAAACAAAGATTCTTGAAAAAATATCATAATATATGTCTAAATATCCTTTAACTTGTTTGTTTATGTGAAATACACATAGGTTTTGTTCCATATGGTGGTAAACGAGATAAACAGAGATCTTGTGTAGGTATGCGTGTTATGTTATTTGTCCTATGTAGGTAAATACCAAGCATACATTCACTTTGAATTCTCGCTGTTTTAATTTGCCAATTACGTGAAGGAAATGGACATTCTTTCACATACAAACTAAGTGGGTGACATGTATCCCATGCTTCTAGCGCATTAAAGTATGTTTGTGCCAGATTTCGTGGAAACAGATGTACGTGATCTTCTATTATTGAACCACCATTAGTATATATTTTATCGAAATTTTTCCAAATAGTTGGGACATACATTATATTTTGGATTATGGAATTACCCAAAATATATAACGATGGCGTAATATACCATACAATATCCGGTCGGGAACGAATTATAATATCAAATCTTTTCTTATGAGATATTTCATATTCAATTAAGTCATTATATGTAATTTTTAGTGCGTTATATTGATAATAAAAACTATTATATCGACTTACTGAATAATTCTTATTAGTAAGTGAAAAATAGTTTTTTTGGTCATTAGAACTACAAATCGATTCCGGAGGTTTTACAGCATTGTAAAACCTTAAACTGCGTATTGGTAAAATTTTTAATGTTCTGTCTAGATCACCAATAGTATTATTCATTGGACATGATTTTAAACAATCAAGGTTTACATTCATGAAAACATCGTGGTTACCTATCGAAGTATTAAAGAGTATGATTTGTAAATTATATTGTACCTCGTATGTTAAAAACGTACGTAAAGAACCGGCGATTGTGTGAGCAATGTTATACTTGTCATACATTAAAAGTACATTTAATTTTTTTCAGTATATTTTTTGCGTACACTACTGACGGTTGTATATGCGATATTATAAATTATATTTTCTATAAGTCTATAAAAAATGAAACTTTTTATCTTGCATACATTTATTAGTATATTTATACACTGTGCTAGTCAACATAATGAGGACGAGTATCTGAAACAAAACTTTTTCCCTAAAAAGAATAATGGAATTTTTGTATAAATGGGTGCTTTAGATGGAATAAAAATATCAAATACCTTTATGTTTTAACAAAAATATAACTGGTTAGGTTTTCTTGAAATTAGACTTTTACTACATTTACAACTGTTGTGCAGTGCATGTGGTTACTCCGTTATCATCTTTTACTACTTTCATTATTCTTATTTTTGTTCCGGGTTTTAGTAATATTTCATTATAAACCATAGATGGTACATAGGATGAAATATTAAATTTAGACATCGGGAATCCAAACTCTTTTTTGATTTTCCAAACATTATAGTTATTTTTATGTTTTTGGAATGCAAAAGAAATACCAAATACGTTAGGATACATCATTGTATAATTTGTTATATAGTAATTTTTTGCAACGATTTTCCATCGAAGATAATGATATTTATTAGGAGGTCTCCATGTCCATATCCATGGAATTCCATTTTTGTTTAATTTTTTTGTGACCGGATCCACAAATGTTTTTTTATTATAATCTCCCGCATATGTTATTAAATTATTTATTTCAAGAACTTTTCCTGGTATCAATAATATGTTTTTGCAAATATTCAAATGTGGATCCGAACATTCTTTATATTCATTAAACTGAACACCCCATCCTATAGAATTTTCTTCGACACGAAACAAAGAAGTTACGTTGTTAGTTTGTGGTGAAATGCTCATAAACCAATATATAAGTAAAACTGTAGGTATACAAGTGTTTAAATCATGTTTCCCATTTATACGTAAATTTGGCGAATTATAATTCAAAAGATCTTCTGCTTGTAAAAGACAACTATATGGTCCCATTCTATAAAAAAGGCTTTTTGCCACAAGTTCTGCCAGTTTTGGAATAGTATTATTCATTCCTGGAAGATGTTTTCCAATCCATTCAAAAGTAATTTCTTTTCTTATTTTCCTAAAATATTCTGTCTTTTTTTTACAATAATTGTTCAGATTTTCTAAATAGTTTGTTTTATTCAAGTAAAGTAGTATTATATTAAATATTTCATTTTCACTAACATATAATGACATTTTTAATTTTCTATAAAGTTCAAATACTTTATCATTTATTAGCATTTATCCTTTATAGTAAAAAAAAAATTAAAACGAATAAATAAACTAAACAAGAGTTTTGAAGGTAGAGTGTATGTGCATTGGTATATAGACCAGATCTACTCATCCATAGCAACATTTCTTAATATTTAATTTCGAAGCTATATCATAACATTTACTTTTGGAATCATCGTGCCAGAACAATATAGATTTATGTTTTCGCAATAAAAAAATAAAAAAGGACACAGCTGGATTCGAACCAGCGATCTGCCGATCTGCAGTCGGCCGCCTTGCCACTTGGCCATGAGTCCGTCCACATCCTCTCCAAAGATGCTTCACACTTTTTGAAAACATATTTTTTTTTAGTTTTAAACGTAATAAACTTTAAACTATTTTTTTGAATTTCTATGCAAAAAAACAAATTATATAAATGTACTAATAGAGTTTCGTAAAAAAATATTTAAATAAATATAAAATTGCGAATGGAAAGTTTTGTATACAAAATAGCACAACATGTTCCCAAACATATGGACCTCGATTTTGTTGGTCCCGGTATGTTGGAAGTAAGTTCCAAGAATAAAAACGTAAACCCATGCATGATATTTTCGTTCAAGCAGAAGGGTCGTGAATGGCACATCGAAATACAATACTTGAAATATCTTCCGCACCAACAAGAGTGTGATTTAAGTGGAAATGAACTGATGAATTGGGTAAAAAACCTGTACAAACAAAAGGTTGTTCAGAAAATAACATTAGCAGACTCGTCCTATTACAAAATACCAAATACAAATGTTTCCATCGATTTAACGCCTTTTAACAAATTTTCAAAAGGAACGGGATGGTATGAAAGTCATGGTTTTCTTCCAAAAAACTCTTCCGAAAATGCAATATATCAAAAATCTTTCTTGAAACTTAAGAATAATAGTATTTCAAACTTGTGTAAACTGTCATATTATTTTATGAAACCATTTCTTATTCTGAATGGTTCTTCGAGTATTGCTTATAGTTTTGACGATGCAGCTTTTGACAGATTAAATCGAGAGTACTTTGATGACTCAAACAAATATTTGAAGAGATTTACGAATAAGAGTTTGGGTCTTGAAAAACTTGTAAAACTAGTTGAGAAATATGCAAATGTATTTATTTATATACTAGAACGTTTTGGTGTGATTCTAAATAAAACAGAGTTCACAAAACTCGGAAGACGTGATTATACTATTTATGAAAAAATTATAAAGTTAGAAAGTTCAAACACTTGTGTACAAAAATCGTTGACACCTACAAATACAAGAAGACTTATTAGCAAAATTATAGAAAAGTCCAACCACGAACTATCAAAAGATGAATATTACGATATGTTAAACTATATGTTATTTATAGACGACTTTCTAAAGTGCATGACTGCTTTTGGTATAATTCATACTCCATTTGAGTTACAATATCCAAGTACACTTAACACATACAAGGCGCATAAAACCAGATGTAAAGTATCTTATAAAAAACATTTTTCCAAGTAGTTTTTTAAACGTAATAAACTTTAACTATTTTTTGAATATCTATGCAAAAAAATAAAGTTGTTGTAAAACATATTTTTTTGCAGAACAGTACGTCTACTTGTGAATTATGGTGTAAGGAGTGTAACATTTATCAGGTGGTGGTTGGCAATGAAACGCTGCAAACATATTTAAAGGTTGAATCGGGTATGCATGTGCAATAGGAATAATGTCAAGTTTCAACGGTAAAATTTGATACGCGTACACGACTGGAAGGGTCACCGTCGTAGAGTGCATCGGCATCTGTTTTATTTCTTGCTATAGTTTCTGTTTTTTCTTTTGACGGAAGAAACTACAATCTTCTTCTCAAAATGATGTCCCATTCCATCCTGATTTTTAATATAACCATTTTTTTGTAAATATTCCGAAGCTTCGGTTTTGTTCATTGACCGATTTTTCAGTTGTGAATAATATTCACCAGAATCTAAATCTACGGTTATTGGAGTCCAATTCCCAATGTTTATCATTGTTTTCAACATTTCTTTACGAAGAAATTTATGAAATTTAGAAGCATCTTGAAAATTTCTAGAGCCTTCTATCGTCAACATGTTTCCAAAAACTGTAAACTTTATATACCCCATTTTTATAAATAAATTTAAAAAAAATAGTGTTAGTTACTAATATGAAAACTATAGTTTTTTAGTTTACTAAAACAAATATGCTTATGCACTATCCATCGATTCAGACCCTGCGCGCGTTTAGATCCAAGTCAGGTTATAATTATTTTCTTCAAATCCATCACATTATACCAAAATCATGTAAAAGATATGTTTACGATCCAATTAAACTTGGTATTGATTCCGGGAAAAATCTTATGTTTATGCCGACAAAAAAAGGAATTGAAAGATTTAACCTGGACGAAAATACAC